>Ga0208373_1003949_pt1 | contig 13914 bp, 6 predicted proteins | sample RifOxyC2_FD_184036 | JGI IMG/M metagenome (GOLD analysis project Ga0208373, IMG submission 184036) | Soil microbial communities from Rifle, Colorado - Rifle Oxygen_injection C2 (SPAdes) | ecosystem: Environmental > Terrestrial > Deep subsurface > Rock core/Sediment | place: Rifle, Colorado...
AAAACAGCAGCTGTTAACTCATCGTTTGTAGGAAGATCATCAACGCTTACAGCTAAAGCATCAACAACAGTTTGTACTGCAGCAATATCACCTGTAATTACGCCTTGACTTGTAGTGATAGCGCCAGTAATCACGCCTTGGCTTGTAGTAATGTTACCAGCAGTTGCAGTTGTGCCAACGCCAATAGCAGTTGTTAATTCAGCGTTTGTAGGGACGTCAGCAAGGCTTACAGCTAAAGCATCAACAACAGTTTGAACATCAGCAATATCAGCTGTAATTACGCCTTGACTTGTAGTGATAGCGCCAGTAATCACGCCTTGGCTTGTAGTAATGTTACCAGCAGTTGCAGTTGTACCAACGCCAATAGCAGTTGTTAATTCAGCGTTTGTAGGAACGTCAGCAACGCTTACAGCTAAAGCATCAACAACAGTTTGAACATCAGCAATATCAGCTGTAATTACGCCTTGACTTGTAGTAATGTTACCAGCAGTTGCAGTTGTGCCAACGCCAATAGCAGTAGTTAATTCAGCGTTTGTAGGGACGTCAGCAACGCTTACAGCTAAAGCATCAACAACAGTTTGAACATCAGCAATATCAGCTGTAATTGCGCTTTGACTTGTAGTGATAGCGCCTGTAATCACGCCTTGGCTTGTAGTAATGTTACCAGCTGTAGCAGTTGTACCAACAAGAATAGCAGCTGTTAACTCATCGTTTGTAGGAAGATCATCAACGCTTACAGCTAAAGCATCAACAACAGTTTGTACTGCAGCAATATCACCTGTAATTACGCCTTGACTTGTAGTAATAGAACCTTGAATGTCAGCAACACCAGCATTAAATTCTGCAACTGTAGGAACGTTAGCAACAGCGTCTTCAAGCTCAGCAACAGCAATAGTCAATAAATCAACTTCTGCATCAATTTCTTCGATTGCAACGTCAAGACTTTCTACAGCAGTTTCAAGATTAGCTGTAGCAGTTTGAATTTCTTCTACTGCATCCATAAGCTCAGGAAGAAGTGGTTCAAGGCTTGTGCTAATACCATTGACTGCAGTTAGTACAGGAACGGTTGATAAAGCAATTGCACGTTCTAATTGTTGCACAACTTGTTGGTTTGATAGGTTTTGAGCTTTAGTTTGTATTTTTTCATTTTGATTATTCGACGGTTCATTTTGACTTGCTTGTATACCATGAGTTGTATTTAAGAGCAATCCAGTTAACGAGAGGGCAAGAAGTCTTTTATATAAGCTTTTCGTATTGGTATTCATTACCGATCCTTTTTTGTGAGGTTATAATATTTTCAAAAAATTATAAAAATTGATACCGATCCTTTTTTTTGGGGTTACAATATTTTTTGAAATTCTATTAGGATTCTTAAAAAATGCAACGATTAATTGCAATTATTTTGTGATGAAAAAAGTTCTCATTTTGCTTTTCAAATTGATTGATCAGATCTTTGATAGTTGCATATTTTTCCTGAAAAGCACCGCGTTGTTAGATAATTTTTTCTATGTGATTATATAAATTAATTACAATAAGAATCGCTGTGTTACATTTTGATTATAAAAATAAAGTGAGAGTTTTTTTAGAACTCTCACTTTATTTTTTGTTATAAATATTCGATTTAGAAATACATGCCGGCAATTAATGCAACCGACCATTGAGGAAGCGCGTTGTTTGCAGAGGTGCTGATTTCAAACTCACCTGCAACACCAATGTGTGGGCTGTAGTGAGATTGAAGATCAGAGTAACTGACCTTAGCAAAAACTTTGCTGGTCGATGCGCTTGCTTGTTGTGCCGCTGCAAGATCGAATGCTGAGTTACCAGAAATTCTGTTTGCAGGTACTAAAGCAGACACGATGCCATCAGGTAAAGTTCCAGTAGCAGCAGAATCTTGAGATAAAGAAATTGTTGCTAAAGGTTCGCAGAGAGCGTTATTTGTTGCACCAGATTGTTGAACTGTTTGATGACCTAAAATTGCATAACGATTTGCAGGGAACGATCCAGAGATCGATAACGTTTCTGCAGTTCTTCCCCAGAAGTTATAACCAAGATCAGCAGCCCAACCATTTGATAAATAGGTCAAACTTATTGTTGCATCGCCTTCTGCGCTAAATGATGAGTTTGATTCGAGCGTAGAAAGGTTAATTAAGTTTTGAATAACACCTTGGTAGATGTTGCCGTTATAATCAGCAACTAATAAATATTTAGAACCCGGTCCGTTTGCTGTTAAATCGTAGGATCGAATGGTGTCTGTTTTTTTGACTAAGTGTAAAATCGTTGCCATGACGTTCAGGTTTAACTTACTGTTTGCATGATCTTCCCATAATTTTGCTCGACCATCGATGTAGCCACCAACACCCCAGCTACCACCACGACCAAAGATTGGTTCAAGCAAAAACTCACCAGTCGGTTTGTTTGCTGATGGTGCAGAAGCACGGAATGCTACACCAAAAAGATAATCATCGTTACAGATAAAATTATAACCAAGTGCCATTTCGATATCACCAAATTGTGTGCCAGATAATTGTGTACCATCAATTAAACCAAATTCCATAGGTAAAAAATCACCAAGTTTTTCTTGACCATCTGGTAAATAACCAGCAAATGCCTGTTGCATGGTTGCTGCAAAATCGAGATAATCGGTAGTGCTATCTTGTATTGAGTATGCAGGATAAAAAGTACCAAGCGTTGCAGGAACTTCAGTTAATTGAGGATTGATACCGATGATACCCAGTGGAGCTTTTAATTTTAGAAATGATCCTGGGTCATTAATTGATGATCCAAAATAAACAAGAAAATCAGCACCACCTTGGTAGACGATTGGATTTAGTTCGATAGTACCAATGGTTGCTACGGTACCCAAACCAAATTGATACGCATCAAGGCTACTTGCGCTGTCGTTGGTTCCAATGGTCATCACGTTAGTGCCAGACCAAAATGGAAATGCTCCAATACCTTGATTTTCACTTTGATTCCAAGAATGTTGGTATGCACCAGTAAAAGAAAAGAAGCTATAAAAACCATCGAAGTCTGTGGTTTCTACCTGGCCTTCCATGATCAACTCACGGCTGGTGTTTGCAGAAAATGCACGTTGCAAGAATAGATTTTTAGATATCGACACGTCTGACGTTGCAGACAATGTTGCTGATGTCAGCAGGGTTAACGTGGTGAATAATAATTTTATTCGTTTTGATGCTTCGTGATGTTGGAATTTTTTTATCATATTCTCAATCCTTTTTTATAATGATTTTTATTTTTTATTACTTAACTTTTGCCCTACCCCGTCATTTTTCATACCTCTATGCAATACGGTTTGCTACGTAGAACATAAAATGCCGGGTCCGGGGTTTGAGAGCCCGGCGGGGCTAATAGCGCTTAAGGGTTATTTTTCTGGTTTATGTATTTTGTTTTTAATCAAGCGTTATGGGCCGCCGCTCCACATGATTCCGACAAATAAATGAAAATTTATTTGTCGGTGTATTTTTTAATTTTTAACGTTATAACGAAATTCCGGCAATCAATGCAATACTCCATTGCGCAAGTGCGTTATTACTGATGTTACTCCATTCACATTCGCCCATTAAATTTACGTATGGGCAGCAGTCGCAATCTTTCCAATTGTATCCAATTTTAGCAAATAACTTGCTAGTCACTGCAGCGTATTGGGCAGTAATTGCAGTGTTAAAATCTGCAGTGCCACCGATACGATTTGCAGCAATTGTTGCATCCAACACTCCAAGAGAAGGATTCGCATTTGCAGCACCATCTCCACCAAGAGCTGCTTGCGAGGAACCAATAGTTGCAGTTGGCTGACAAAGTGTTGAGGGGTTACCAGTTGTATAATTAGAAACATACTGTTGTCCTAAAATTGCATATCGTTGCGTATCAAATTGCTGAGTGATTGATAAATTTTCTTGAGTTCTTCCCCACACGTTGTAACCAAGATCTGCTGAAAATCCGCCAGAGCTAAAAGTTAAAGCTAAGGCTGCATCACCTTCGAAAGCAAAAGATGATTGAGATTCCAGCGTTGATAGATTAACAAGATTTTGAATAGAACTTTGGAATGTATTATTGTGGTAGTCAGCAACTAATAAATATTTTGATCCATGATCATTTGCAGTCAAATCGTACGAGCGAATCACATCTGCATTGCAAAGATGTATGCCAGAACTCATAAAATTAATTTTTAATGCATCATGTTCTGATGCACTTTGCCACACACGATAGGTTCCTGCAAGATAACCACCAACGCCCCAGTTGCCGCCACGCCCATTGATTGGTTCTAGCACATAGATACCTTGTGGTTTGTTGCCGGTTGGGGCAGTAATACGTACACCAACGCTGACATTATTGTCTGTTTCTTGACAGGTGTAGTTGTAACCAAGAGTCATTTCGGTATCGCTTAAATGAGCGCCTGTTGATTGTGGTCCATTGATTAAACCATTGGTCATAGCTCTAAAGTTTGGTATTGCTTGCTGACCGCCAGTAACACCAGCAAAAGCTTGCGTCATGCTGCTTGAAGGATCAGGAATTGTAGCAGTTATTAATGTTGGAGCTGCTAATAAAAATATAGAGCCAGCAGGGTAGGGTACAGGTGTTACAGGATTTGTTTCTATGAAGTTTGGATTGATAACCATTGCAGTCAGCGCAGATTTTATTTTTGCAAACATGCTGTGGCCATATTGTTTCGATTGCATGTAGAGCATAAAATCTGAACCGGTTTGGTAAATAATTGGGTCTAAAGTTATGGAGCCATTTGTTGTGACAAGTCCAAGCCCGAATTGATATGCATCGATATTGTATGATCCACTGTTATCGCCAACGGTCATAGAATTAGTTTGTGACCAGAATGGATAGGCTCCGATTCCTTGATCGCCATGTTGATTCCATGCTCGTTGATACACGCCATCGATAGCAAAGAATCCATGAACGCCGCCATCGTTATGAGGATTGATTGGCCCAGTCATTAACATTTCGCGTGCGATGTTTGCAGAAAAAGCGCGACCTAAAAATAAGTTTGCGCTCACGGATAGTTCAGCACAAAGATGCGAGAATGCAAAAATTGCAATGCTGAAAATAAATAAAAATTTCTCATAGTTTGTATGAGTTTTTTGATCTACTAATTTTTCTTTCATATCCTACGTCCTTTTTTATGTTGATATGAGATGAGTCTAAATTTGTATCATAATAATTTTTTATGAATAAATCAGTGTGTTGGATGTAATCTATAAAAAAGAAGGGGATTTTGCAATCAAAAGATTGTGAAAAAACTACAGACGAGCTTTCGCCCGTCTGCATAGTACAATCGTTTTTTGACCTGAGTTTTGTTTTTACAAAAAACAATGAATTAAAATGAAACCCCACCAATAAGAGATACACTCCATTGAGGAAGCGCATTATTATCACTTGTGCTGATTTCAAATTCACCCATAACACCTAAGTGAGGACGATAATTGGTATCGATCCACTCATACGTTACTTTTGTGAATACTTTGCTTGTTAGAGCTGTTGCTTGCTGTGCGCCTTCAACGTTGAAGTCTGCTAAAGCAATACGGTTAAGATAGCTTGAAGCAAGAGGAAGTGTTGCAGTTGCAGCAGCATTATTTGCAGCACGTCCTTCTGCAACAGAAATGGTTGCTGTTGGTTGACATAACATTCCACCAGAACTTGCAGAACCATCATCATTAGCAACACCTTGACGACCAAGTATAGCATACGATTGAGTTGCAAAACCTTCAGTGATTTCTAAAGTTTCTGCTGAACGTCCCCAGAACTCATAACCAAGGTCAAGTGACCAGCCACGTCCCATGTAGGTGAAAGCTAATGCAGCATCGCCTTCAACACCAAATTTAGATGTAGAACCTAATGTTGAATAGTTGATTAAGTTAGCAATTGAATTTAGGTATGTAGTACTTGCAGAGTCACCGTAGTTAGCAACTAATAGATATTTAGAACCAGCGCCGTTTGCAGTAAGATCGTATGAACGAACTGTATCAGCCTTAAATAAATGCATAGCATTTGCCATGACTTTTAATTGCAAGCTGTTATCGTTATTACCTTGCCATAGTTTAACGTGTCCATCAACGTAACCACCAAGTCCCCAGTTTCCACCACGGCCAAAGATTGGTTCCATCATGTAAACGCCTTCTGCTCTTCCACCTGTAGGAGCAGCAGCACGAACGGCAATGCTTAATGAATTATCATCGTTGCTGATAAATCTATAACCAGCTGTCAGCTCGATATCACCAAAACGAGCACCTGATGATTGATCGCCTTGGATTAAACCATATTGCATAGGTACAAAGTCACCTTGTGCAATTTGGCCTTCAGGCAAGTAACCAGCAAAAGCTTGTGTCATAGTTGCAGCAGGATCAGCAACGGTAGCTGTTGTTGTATCTAAAGCACCAATTGCATAAACAGCAGCAGTTGCTTCAACTTCTGTTAAGTTTGGGTTGATGTTATACACGCCAACTGGAGCTTTTAATTTAGCAAAGAAACAAGGTTCGTTTGCAGAAGATCCAACAATAAACATAAAATCTGCACCAGCTTGGTACACGATTGGGTTTAATGTTATAGCAGCATCGGTATAGTTTGTTACAGTACCAAGACCAAATTGGTAAGCGTCAAGATCGCTTGAGCTTGCATTCGTACCAATAGTCATCACGTTTGTGCCTGACCAGAATGGGTGAACGCCTAAGCCGTTAACGTTATCAGCAAGTTCAGCACCGCCGTCAGAATTGCTTACATTTTGACCCCAGCTACGTTGATAAGCAGCAGTAGCTGAAAACTCTCCGTACCATCCGTTTGCATCTCTGTGTTTTGAACCTTCCATCAACATTTCACGAGCTAAGTTAGCTGAGAATGCGCGAGGTTGGAAGAAGTTTTGACTTGTTGTAAGAGTATCTGCACTAGCAGACAAGCTTACAGCTGATAAAGCAGCAAGCCCTACAAAAAGTTTTTTCATTGATTTTGTTACCATATCGTAAATCCCTTTTTTATGTTCGATATGAACTATTGTGACATTTCATACATTTATCGCTTTTTTGTAAAACAGATCTCCTTTCTCATTTTTTTAGATATTCTGCAATGAAAGTTTGTTGCTGGTAATCTATAAAAAAGAAGATAATTTTGCAATGAAAAGATTCTAAAAGTTAGTTGGACTAAACTTAACACGCCGGCAATTACGTATTCATTCCATTGCCGGAATCAGGGGTGGCAGCAGCATAGGCGTTGAAAGTTAAAAATAGGCCCTCAAATTTTTATAAAATTTTCGGGAAATCTGGAGGCCAGTGGGCCTAATGCACTTTTTTATATCTGAAAAAAGCGTTTTGCGACCGCCGCCGTCAATCGGGTTTAATACGCCTTTTAAAAAGCTGTGTGAGGCGCAGCCCACTCCCCCAATCCCGACGAATGAACGAAAGTGAATGAGTCGGTGTGTTAAGCTTAGTTAGACTAGCTATACTTGCTTAAAATTTTATTCATAAAAATGCAGACGAGCTTTCGCCCGTCTGCATAGTACAATTGTTTTTCGACCTTAGTTCTGTTTCTATAAAAGAATCATGAACTAAACTATTGTTAGAAGGAAACCCCACCAACAAGAGATACACCCCATTGAGGAAGCGCATTATTATCACTTGTGCTGATTTCAAATTCACCCATAACACCTAAGTGAGGACGGTAGTCTGAATCGATCCACTCATAAGTTACTTTTGTGAATACTTTGCTTGTTAAAGCTGTATTTTGTTGAGCGCCTGTAAGATCTAAGTCAGCTGCAACAATTCTGTTAGCTGAATCAGTAGCATCTACAACAGTTCCAGCTGCAGCATCTACACGAGCAGATGAAGCAGCAATTGTTGCTGTAGGTTCACAAAGAGTTGTATTTGCTGTACCAGCAGCATTAGTAAGACCTTGACGACCAAGAACTGCGTATGCGCTGTCAGTGAAATCACCAGTAATTACTAATGTTTCTGATGAACGGCCCCAGAATTCATAACCTAAATCAAGTGACCAGCCACGTCCCATGTATGTGAACGCTAATGCAGCATCGCCTTCAACACCAAATGAAGATGTAGAAGCTAATGTTGAATAGTTGATCAAGTTAGCAATTGTTCCTTGGTAAGAATCACCATTATAGTTAGCAACTAATAGGTATTTAGAACCACCGCCATTTGCAGCTAAATCGTATGAACGAACTGTGTTAGCGTTGAATAAATGCATTGCGTTAGCAATCATTTTTAATTGGATGCTATTTTCGTTATTGCCTTCCCATAGTTTAACGTGTCCATCAACGTAACCACCAAGTCCCCAGTTTCCACCACGGCCAAAGATTGGTTCCATCATGTAAACACCTTGAGCTGAACCACCTGTAGGAGCAGCAGCACGAACCGCTACGCTAAATGAGTTGTCATCGTTGCTGACAAATCTGTAACCAGCTGTCATTTCGATGTCACCAAATTTAGCACCTGTTGAAATATCGCCATCGATTAAACCATATTGCATTTGTGCAAAGTCACCTAAGCCAGATGTTTGACCACCAGCTAAGTTACCAGCAAATGCTTGAGTCATAGTTGAAGCAGGATCAGCAACTGTAGCTGTTGCTGTTGCTGGTTCTAAAGCACCAATTGCATAGACAGCTGTAGTTCCATCAACTTCTGTTAAGTTTGGGTTGATGTTATACACGCCAACTGGAGCTTTGATTTTAGCAAAGAAACAAGGTTCGTTTGCAGAAGATCCAACGATGAACATAAAATCAGCACCAGCTTGGTACACTAATGGATTTAATGTTATTGAACCAGCTGTAGCACTGCCACCCAAACCAAATTGGTATGAGTCAAGGCTATCTTCGCTTAAGTTAGTACCATAGGTCATCACGTTTGTGCCTGACCAGAATGGGTGAACGCCTAAGCCGTTAACGCTGTCAGCTAATTCAGCACCGCCGTCAGAGTTACTTACATTTTGTGTCCAGCTACGTTGATAAGCTGCAGTAGCTGAGAACTCTCCATACCATCCGTCTGAATCTCTGTGTTTTGAACCTTCCATCAACATTTCACGAGCTAAGTTAGCTGAGAATGCACGAGGTTGGAAGAAGTTTTGACTTGTTGCAAGAGTATCTGCACTAGCAGATAAGCTTACAGCTGATAAAGCAGCAAGCCCTACAAAAAGTTTTTTCATTGATTTTTTTACCATATCGTAAATCCCTTTTTTTGTTCGATATGAACTATTATTAAATTCAACTAAGATGATTAACTTATTTTCTATGGACATTGCAATATAATGTATGTTTTTCATAGAAAATGTTTATGTTTATCGTTTCTTCTTGTTTGTAAGACAGGCCTCCTTTCGAATGTTTTTTGAATTTTTAGCCTATGTTTTAATCTAAAAATATCTTCATTTTTATTCGATCGTCCTTGTTAACGCTACAATCTAGATCAAAGATAATAAGAATGCAACTTTATTTTTTATGGCTTTTTTGCCAAAAATTATAGCTTCGGTTTTTATTATAGAAAGCTTAAAATTGATTTGTAAAGAATTTTTATATTTATCAATCTTGTGATTGTGGGCAGGGGTTGAGGAAACTATTTGTCTAAAACGATTTCGGGCACTTGTGATTCTTTAAAAATAAAATCATTTTTGCGATCTAGTTGAGGTAAAGGGTGAAGGATTTTTTAATTTTTTATAAAAAATTGGGAGCGGTTTTGCTATAACTTGCAAAATTCTCAAAAATAGACAGGTTTAGGAATAAAATATTTTTTTAGGTGGAAGGGGTATCATGTTGTTATATTTTTGGATGATGGTCCAAATTATGTGTGAAAGTTTGCCGATCAGTAGTTCTGGTCATGTTGCATTGCTACAATCTATTTTTTCTAAAATCTATGGTGAACAAGAAATTATTGCGATGAGCCAAGATTTATGGGCGTTTGATTATTTGTTGCAGGGGGTCAGCGCAATTATTTTTTTGATCTATTTTTTTCCGTACTGGTGGCAACTGATTGTGGGCAAACCAATAAAAATATCTGCTTTGCTGGATCGCCATCTGTGGACAAAAACAGTTTCAGCAGTTTTTTTATTTGGATTTGCAGCTGACAGTATGACTTTTTTATTGTGGAGTTTTGATCTTGCAGATTGGCCTAGTTTTTCACTAGCTTTTGGATTTATGATCACGGCGATTGTTTTGTGGAATATTCAATTCATGCATGCAAAAAAAGATTTGGATGTTTGGTCGTGGAAACATGGAATTATTGTTGGGTTGATGCAAGGATGTGCATTGTTACCGGGAATTTCTCGATTTGGAATGACGATGGCGACATTGCAATGGCTTGGATATCAAGGACGTCTTGCATTTTCTATTTCATTTTTATTACAGTGGCCTTTAATTGTCGCAGGTTCACTCAAAGGATTTTATTCTTTGCGTGATACATCTATTTTGCAAACAATGTGGACGGTGCCATTTTTAATGAGTATGGTCATTGCAGCATGTTGTGGGTATGCGCTTTTATATCAAGTTGGAAAAATTATTGATAAAGGTCTATTGTGGAAGTTTTCATATTATATGATTATTCCTATTATAGTTGCATTGTTGATTTAGGAGGAGATGGAGATGAATTTTAATGTTGTAGAAAAAATATCAAAATATTGGATAACAGGGGCGTTGCTTGTCACTGAACTGTTTTTAATGGGAGCGCTGTGGACTTTTAGTGCAACGGATAGTTCCTGGTTTTATCATGCAACGCAAGTGCAATCCTATAAAAACATGTTTGGTTTTATTGGATCAAATTGTGCTTCGTGGTTGATTTATTTATTTGGTCGAACAGCATTTTTATCGTTGTTTGTTGCTTTGTATTTTACCGCATTGCATTTTTTTGTCAGTGTTATAAAAAAAATACAGATGTCGACAGAATGGGATAGATCAGTTGCTGTTGTTGTAGGATTTTTAAGTTCGACAGCTTTTTGTCAAATCTATAATTTGGCAACGTATGATTTTAGTTATTCAGGCGGCGTTGTTGGTAATTATATTGCGATGCATGCGTTTGCAGGTTTGGATATTTTATTGCAAAAAATTATTGTTTGGAACCTGTTGCTGTGCGCGATGATTTTAATCACAAGATGTTCTTATTTACCAATCATTTGGTATGGAATTAAATTGTTGCGATATTGTTGTGATACTCAAAAAATGCCGGCACGTATCGTTATTGCAGTCTATTCTTTTATGGTGATGACGATCAAATCAATCTTTTATTTTTGTAAAAAAGGATTCGATCTTTTTACCGGTCGAGCTTTGCGAACTATAAATAGTTCGATTGTAGAATTTGAGCAAGAAGAACATGTCGACCAAGATATCGAACAAGTTGTTCAAGATCTTTTTTGGGAAGATTATATTGATGGTCAACATGCTCAAAAAACAGTTTTTGCATCTAAAACAGAAAATTCGGACGACTTTTCTCAAGAAGAATCGAATGATGAATTTGTAGCGGATGAAAATCAATCTGATGGTCAAACAACAAGATCAGTTTTTCATGCGATGGCAGATAAAAAAGCTAAAGATGTTTCGCCAGAATCTTTTCCAGATGCAATAAATTTTGCAGAATCTTCAGCGATAGAAAAATTTGAAAAACCAACTGAAAAACAGTATGAACTTCCTGCGATTGCTGCTAAAAAAGTTGAACAAAAATTGATACAAGAAAAACAAGACGTGTTGGCAATGCAAGCAAAATTGCTTGAAGAAAAATTGGCTCAGTTTGATATCAAGGGCGCAGTCGTTGGTATGCATGCAGGCCCGGTGGTTACTTTATTTGAATATCAACCAGATATTCGTGTCAAGGTGAGTAGAATTTTATCACTCGAAGATGATCTTGCTATGGCATTAAAAGCTTTGAGTATTCGTATTATTGCACCGATTCCAGGAAGATCTGTTGTTGGGTTTGAAGTTGCAAATCAGCAACGACAAGATGTGGTGATGGCAAGGATTTTGCAATCAGAGGATTTTAAAAAACATCCAGGCGCTTTGCCTATGATTTTTGGGCAAGATACTTTGGGAAATGATGTGATTGCAGATCTTGCAAAAATGCCGCACCTTTTAATTGCAGGTTCAACAGGTTCAGGAAAATCTGTTGCGTTAAATGCGATGTTAGTATCATTGCTTTGTTCTTTAAAACCAACTGAATTAAAATTAATTATCATTGATCCTAAAAGATTAGAGTTTGCTGCATACGATGGCATCGCTCATCTTTTATTTCCTATCGTGACAGAAACAAAAAAAGCGATTCCTATTTTAAAATGGGTTGTGCAGACGATGGAAAAACGTTACGAAATTATGGCAAAACATGGCGTGAGAAATCTTGCTGATTATCAAATGGTTGCACAACGCAATAAAGAAATGGAAGCAATGCCGTTGATGGTTGTCATAATTGATGAACTTGCAGATTTAATGATGACCGCAGGAAAAGCAGTCGAAGATTCAATTGCGCGCATAGCACAAATGGCTCGGGCTGCAGGTATTCATATGATTATTGCAACGCAACGCCCGTCAGTGGACGTCATTACAGGTATGATTAAAGTTAATTTTCCAAATAGAGTCGCTTTTAAGGTGACTTCTAAGATAGATTCGCGTACAATTTTAGATGCAGGCGGAGCAGAAAAGTTGCTCGGTCGTGGTGATATGTTGTTTTTAGATGCTTCAAAATCTCATTTAGTTCGTGTGCATGGTGCCTATATTTCTGATCAAGAAATTCATGATGTTGTTGCACAGATAAAAAGGCAGTGCAAGGTACAATACCTCGATATTTTTGAACAGTTTGGTCAACAAGAATCAGAAGATTTTTTTGATGGTGATGATGAACTGTATCAAGAGATTGTAGAGTTTGTACAAGAGCTTGATGAAGTATCGATTTCAATGTTACAAAGAAGATTTCGCATTGGCTATAACCGATCAGCAAGAATGATCTCAATTCTTGAATCAAAAGGTTTGATAATGACGGTTGATGGCGGCAAAACAAGGCGTGTAGTGAAGTAATTAATATTTTATATTTGTAATTTTATTTAATAATGCTTGACAAAAAACTAAAAAATGTACATTTTTTTTGCGTACTAGATAGCGAAATATTATATAGCTAGTCTATTTTAGTTAATAACATAAAAAGACGCCTCAGATTCCACTATCGTTCCATCTTCGGAAACAGGAGGGCGCGGGCCCTAATGCCGTTTTTCACAAAGCGAAATAGAAACGCTGAAAGCGGATCAATTAGTCCCGCCGGACTCCAAAACCCCGAAGCTTGCGTAGTAAGCGTAGGGTGTATTTCATGTATGCAGCTTAATCAGGATTGCTATAGTTCATAATTTTTAAAAGCCGGAGGAATTGATGCAATTGGATAAAGAATTTGTGAAAAATGCTCTTTCAAATGCTCAAATGATTAATGGAGATTTTGCCCCAAATTCATCATTTTCAGTTGATACAAGAACATTGCAACCAGGAGATGTTTTTGTAGCATTACAAGGACAACAAAGCGATGGTCACCAATTTATTGGCGATGCATTAGCTAAAAAAGCATCAGGTTTGTTAGTGGCTCAACATAGAAGATCAGAAATTGAAAATTTATATGGCCCAGCTCTTCAGTCAGTTAAAATTTTATATGTAGAAGATACTTTAGCAGCTCTTGTTAATTTAGCAAAAGAGTGGAGATCAAAATTTACGTATCCAGTTGTTGGTATTACCGGATCTGTTGGAAAAACATCAACAAAAGAAATGGTTGCAAATATTTTACGAACATCAGGCGAACCATTTTATGTTTCTTTTGGTAATCAAAATACTATCATTGGTGTTGCATTAAATATTTTAAAAATGCGCCCAGGTTGTAAAGCAGCTATTTTTGAAGTTGGTATTTCTGATCGTGGCGCAATGGCAAAAATTGCAGACATGTT
>Ga0208373_1003953_pt1 | contig 13904 bp, 8 predicted proteins | sample RifOxyC2_FD_184036 | JGI IMG/M metagenome (GOLD analysis project Ga0208373, IMG submission 184036) | Soil microbial communities from Rifle, Colorado - Rifle Oxygen_injection C2 (SPAdes) | ecosystem: Environmental > Terrestrial > Deep subsurface > Rock core/Sediment | place: Rifle, Colorado...
CGATATCCCGGAACCGCTCTAATTCAGGGAGGAGATCCGTCAGGATATTCGGCAGCCCCCTGAACACCTCCGCGTTAAACTCCGCCTCGGGGTCTCCCGGATAGACGGGTAGATAGATGATCTGCGCCTCGACCAGATCGAGGAAGAAGTGGGTGCCGTAAGAAACCTCGGGAATCTGCCCCGCCTCCTCCCGCGCCAGCTCCACCAGGACCGTCGTGTTGCTGATGTCGGAATAGCTCGCGTTGACTCCGAGGTTGAGGTTGCCGCTCCCCCATCGTCCGGGTCCCATCATCAGGATCCGCCCATCGGCAACAACGGGTAGTTCGTTGACCCGCCCGACGACGCGGCCGATCGATTTTTTCACCTCCGGCGACTCGATGGCGCCGTAACGCTCCGGATCGATGTAAAGGAGGTAGCGGATGGGGGGCGTGACGCCGCCGCTGATCGTACGACCCGATCGAAAGAGGACCCGCTCCTTGGCGATAGTCTCGGGAAGTTGGACCGGACCGACAGCCCCGGGGAGGCGCATCGGCCGACACTGGAGGAGGTTGATCCGGACACGGCCCTCCGTATCTACGGCGGCCGTGAACTCGGTGTCGATCGGATGGCCGTAGGCCTTCTCCAGCCGGGCCAGCATCTCTCCTATGAGCCGGACAAATCCGGTCCTGGCCAGGAGCTGGTTGAAGGTCAGGACCAGCGATTCCTGGGTAGTCTCGAGGCGGCTTGTCCAGGGGTCCGCCGGATAGCCGTCCTTCATCAGCGAGACGAAAAGATGAAGGTTCGGGTAGTTCCGGTCCTCCAGGATCTCCTCGAGCGCCCGGGTCGTCAGCTCGTTTTTCTGGAGGTCGATCAGATCGATCTCCCACTGGGAGTATTTGGCGATTTTGGCACCGGATTCGGGACGCAGCTGGGGGTGGCTTACGGCGATCATACGGGGATAATCGTTTCCGACCCGGTTCACCGCCCGTGTGCCCAGGCCGAAGACCAGGCGGATCATCCCCTGCTTGGGATCGATCCGGTCGGTCCATGCATACGGGTTGCGGGAGAAGGCCACGCCGGCCAGACTCGGGAAGAAGAACTGTTTGTAAGGCATTCCTGAAACGCGCTGGACGAGGATCGCCATCTGCTCGTCGCTCTCGCCCAGCCCCCGCACCCGCCGGTAGGTCATCGCGTCCGGATTGAGGGCGCTTGCGTAGACGAACTTTACGGCGCTGAGAAATGCCTCCAGGCGTTCTTCCGGGGTTCCCTGGTTGGCGCAGTATTCGCTGCGGTACTTGCCGGCGAAGGCGTTCCCGAAGCTGTCCTCCAGCAGGCTGCTGGAGCGGGCGATGATCGGCGCCTGTCCGAAGTAGGCCAGCATATCCCGGAACTGCTCGATGATCTCCGGCGGAAACCGCCCGGCCAAAAACCGCTTCTCGACCTCTGCGAATTCCTCGTGCGAGATATGGGTGGCGCGGGAGAGCTGCAGGCGAAGGCGGAAAAGGTCGTTGTGCACCAGGAAGGTGAAGAAGACATCCGAGCCGATGTAGAAGGAGTCATGGGGATCGAGGATCTCGGAGAAGTCCGTCTTCCCCGGCACGGACACCAGGATGCGCCGGGCCAGGAGCATTCCCGCCGCCTTGCCGCCGATCCGCCCCGAGCCTATGAGGCGCTCGCGGATGGCGAAGAGGTCGTCGAGCGTACCGTAGGCATCCACCAGGCGGCTGAACTCGGGGTGGGTCCCGATTATCATCCGGGCGAGTTCCTGCTTGAGGGCGGCGACCTCCGGGGTCTTCTCGTCGGGATCCTTTCCCGTTTCCCGGTACTGCATGAGCCTCCGGTAGACGCTCTCCCAGGGGGCAATCGATTTCGCCATTCCGTAGAGGGGACTTCGGCTTGCCAGGGCCAGGATGGCGGCGTCGCCGCTCCCGAAGACCGGGCTCCATTGGTCGTCCGACATCACATGGGGGAGGAACATCTGGGGGGAGTATCGGTCCCACACCTTGAGCGGGTGGAGATACATCGTCTCCTTGATACGGTAGACATCCACCAGGACCTGGGTAGTGTCGCGGATCCGGGCGACGGCGCTGTGGCTGTGCCTGCCCCGGGTCAGGGCGAAGTAGGCGACCGTGTCGAGTTCGAAGAGGAAGGGGCAGGTCACCTGGAAGAAGTTGGCCAGGAGTTCGTCGGTAGCCCACTCGACGACGAGCGCCGAGAGACTGTCGAAGACGTAGAAGACCTCGCGCCCCTCCTCTTCGATGATCTGGTGGAGTGTCCCGCTGAAGGCGTCGAAGCCGAGGTGGGGGTCCACCGGGATCGTCATGATGCCTTCGATCTCCGGCAGGATGGGGGCATGGGGGGCAAAGCGCAGGTAGACGCACCGCCGACCGTCCCGGATCGCCTGCCGGGCGAAAGGCTCCGCAAAGTAGCGGTAATCGTCGAGGCCGTCCACCTGCCAGACGACATTGTCCCCCAGCTGGAGCCCCTGGAGCACCCGGTCCAGGGCGCCTATGCCGCTGTTCACCCGCCGAGATTCGGTCGTTTTCGCTTTTGCCATCGTTTGATCAATGAGCCCCTCCCCCGTCAAGGGGGAAGGGCTTTTGGGTTTTTTCCGGGCCCCGGCCGGTTTATGCCCAGCCGCGGAGTTTCATCGCCTCGACGACGCGTTCGACCGCTACGACATAGGCGGCCTGACGCATGTTGATGTTGTACTTCTTCGACGTGTTGAGGACCGCATGGTAGGCGGTGGTCATTTTTTTGTCAAGGCGCTTGTAGACGTCTTCCGTCTCCCAGTAGTACATATAAAAATTCTGGACCATCTCGAAGTAGGAGACGGTTACGCCGCCCGCGTTACAGAGGAAGTCGGGGATGACGTGGACGCCGTTCTTGTGGAGGATCTCATCGGCCTCGGGGGTCGTGGGACCGTTGGCGAGCTCGGCGACGATCTTCGCCCGGATCCGCGGGGCGTTTTCCTCGGTGATCACGTTTTCCAGTGCCGAGGGGAAGAGAATGTCCACGTCCAGTTCGAGGAGCTCCGCATCGCTGATCGCCTTCGTGCCCGAGAAGCTGCAGACCGTGGAGGTCTTCGCCTTGTGCTTCGCAACGGCTTCCCCGTCGAGCCCGCCTTCGTGCATGATGCAACCTTTCGAGTCGCTGACGGCGACAACCTTGGAGCCGAACATCGACTGCGCGAGGCAGGCCGCGTAGTAGCCGGCGTTGCCGAAACCCTGGATGGCGATCGTTGCCTTCGACAAGTCGATCCCCAGCTCATGGGCCGCCTCGCGAACCGTGAAGAGCCCACCGCGGGCTGTCGCGTCGCCGCGGCCGGCGGAGCCGCCAAGTGCGAGGGGCTTCCCGGTGATGGTGCCAAACTGGTTCCTGCCGGAGATCTTAGAAAACTCGTCCATCATCCAGGCCATCATCTGCGGGGTGGTGTAGACATCCGGGGCCGGCACATCCTTCTCCGGGCCGATGATCCGTCCGACCTGGTCGATGTAGGCCCGGCACAACCTCTCCTGTTCACCCTGGGACATCTCCTTGGGGTTGCAGATCACGCCGCCCTTCCCGCCGCCCAGCGGCAGGTCGAGCAGGGAACACTTCCAGGTCATCCAGGCGGCCAGCGCGCGGACGGTGTCTATGGTCTCATCGGGATGGAAACGGATTCCACCCTTGCAGGGTCCCTTGGCGTCGTTGTACTGGACGCGGAATCCCTGGAATACCTTGATCGATCCGTCGTCCATGCGGACCGGAATCGAGACGTGGAGTTCGCGCGAGGGCACCCTCAGGATCGCCTGAACACCGGGATCCAGATGGAGTATCTTTGCGCATTGGTCGAGCTGCCTCTGTGCTACTGTAAACGGATTAACCTTGGCCATAAATTGTTCCTCTCTTTCTGAAATGTGGTTGGTGAGTGTCCATTCCTATTTGCTCTTGCATAGCTCCCAGAAGCTCTGCAGATCCAGATAATCCATGACGGTGGACATGGCGCGGTTCTCCACGTCGATCCCCGCCTCGTGGGCGCAGGCGACGGGATTGAGTCCCCCGTAAAGAATCATGCCGAACCGGTTCATGTCGACCGGGATCTGGCAGATCGGCTCGCCGATTTCGCCGATTGAAAGAACGCCGCCGATCCCCGCGTTTCGGAGGCTTGTGATCCGCTCGCCGAACAGCTTCCGAGCCGCGACGGGGATCTCCCGGAAGTTGGCCAGGACCTTCCCCTCGCCCTTTTCCGCCGCCTGGCGGACGGAGGTCATCCTCCCCCGGATAAACACCTCCGAGGGATCGAGGGAGGATCCTGAGTATTGGATCAGTTCGATGAAGCGGAGCGGCTGTCCGTTCCGGACCTGGAGAATGCCGCCGAACCTGGAATCCATAGGGATGCCGCTTTTGAGAAGGATGCCGTTCACGACGATGCTGCAGACCGTGGCGAAACCGACGTATCCTGTCGGGACCATCACCTCGCCGAGCCGGGCGCCTTCTTCGGCGCATGCGACCAGTTCGCTTACATGGATGCCGGCGCTGAACGCGGGTTTCATCAGCTCCAGCGCCTTTTTGAAAACTTTCTTGGGGAAGAATGAGACGTTCACGGGGGTGAGCCCCTGCCGTCGGTCCAGATCGAGCGATGTCCGGTAGGCCAGGATCTCGATACGGGAAATGGCGAAGCCGATCTTGTCGCGGACCCGCGCGTGGGCGATCTCGTCGATTCCATGCTCCGTGATGGTCCGTCCGTCGTGCCGGCCGATCAGACGGGTCAGGCCGCGATCGTCCATCATCTTGAGGTGGTAGCGGACCCCCCGTTCGCTGAGGGTCACCCCGTGATCCTGCATGCGGCGGGAAATGAGGCGTGCGCCAACCGGCTCCGGCGATTCATGGAGAATCCGAAGAATCAGGAGGATCTTCTTTTCGATGTCCTCCATATTGAAGATCTGGTTCATCGGCATCGGTAATCCTTTGCCGATGCCTCTAACATGGAGAAAAAGAGCTGTCAAGAGAAAAAAACAGCGATGAAAATATGGTGAAAATATGGTTGCATAATACCTTCCTACCTGCTATCGTGCTACCTATGCATATTGTGAAAAATACTTATCGATTCAACTAGTTAGACGAAAATCGCCTAGGAGAATGCCATTTTTGAAAACCTGTTTGCGGTCGGTTGTATAACCCCGGCAGGGAAGGAAAATGATGATCATGGAAGAAGAATTGCGGGAAGGCAAGCCGCGCGAGGAATGCGGCATCTTTGCTGTTTACGGCCATGAAGAGGCGGCCAGGGTGGCTTTTTTCGGTTTGTTCGCCCTCCAGCACCGGGGACAGGAAAGCGCGGGGATCGCCGCGGCGGACGGGTGCCAGATCTGGGAACACAAGGGGATGGGACTTGCTTCGGAGGTCTTCGGGGAGGGGATCCTCGTTAAGCTCCCCGGACGCCTGGCGATCGGCCATGTCCGTTATTCCACCACCGGCTCCTCGGTCCTCTCCAATGCCCAGCCTTTCCTAGTCCATCATGCCGATGAGTACTACGCCCTTGCCCACAACGGAAACCTGATCAACGCCCAGGAGCTGCGGACGGAGCTCGAGCAGCGGGGTTCTATTTTTCAGTCTACGATGGACAGCGAAGTCATCATTCACCTCATGGCCCCCCATCTGAAGGCGGGGCTGGAAGAGGCCCTGACAGAAGCCCTCAAACGTGTACAGGGCGCCTACAGCATCGTCATGCTGACCAGGAACCGCATCGTTGCCGCCCGCGATCCCAGAGGTTTCCGGCCGCTCGCCCTCGGCCGATTCAACGGCGGATGGGTGGTGGCCTCGGAGACCTGTGCATTCGATCTTGTCGGGGCCAAATACCTCAGGGACGTCCGGCCCGGCGAGATCATCATCATCGACGAACAGGGGCTCCACAGCCTGACGCCCTTTGCGGAGGTGAAGCCCTCCCACTGCATCTTCGAGCTCATCTACTTCTCCCGGCCCGACAGCCAGATCTTCGGCCAGAACGTCTACCTCTGCCGCAAGCGACTCGGCCACAGCCTTGCCCGGGAATACCGCCCAGACGCAGATTTCGTCATGCCGTTCCCCGATTCTGGGAATTACGCAGCTCTCGGTTACGCAGAGGAGAGCCGGATTCCTTTCGAAATGGGGATGATCCGCAATCATTACGTGGGGCGAACCTTCATCCAGCCGAGTCAGGCGATGCGGGATTTCGGCGTCAGGGTCAAGCTCAATCCGGTGAAGCCGCTTATTGTCGGCAAGAAGATCGTGATCGTCGAGGATTCCATCATCCGGGGAACGACCAGCAGAAACCGTGTCCGGAACTTGCGGGAGAGTGGTGCAAAGGAGCTTCACATGGTCGTGAGCTGCCCGCCGACTCGCCACCCCTGTCCCTACGGGATCGATTTTTCGCAGCGGGGGGAGCTCATCGCCGCCGAAAAGGCGGACGAAGCGGAAATCGCCGCCTTCATCGGCCTGGACGGCCTGCATTACCTCTCTATCGAAGGGATGGTGCAGGCCACGGGCATACCCCGGGCAAACTTCTGCCTCGCCTGCTACACCGGTGATTATCCGCTGCCGCCGCCGAAGACATTCGGAAAGTTCTGTTTCGAGGGACAGGTATTCTGAGACAGAAGAAGAGAGGGGGCATGGAGTGAAAGAACAAGCAAGAACCAATCCGGAACTGATCAAAGAGAACTCCGTTTTAGCACAGAGAATCAGAGACTTGGAGCAATCGCTGTCGGAACGTAAAGCGGCGATGGTGGCGCTGCGTGAGAGCGAGGCCCGGTATAACACGATTCTTATGAGCATCGACGATGGCTATTTCGAGGTTGATCTTGCCGGCAACCTTACCTTCTTTAACGATTCGGTTTGCCGGATGCTCGGATATTCCCGGGCCGAATTGATGGGCATGAATAACCGTCAATACACCGATAAGGAGAACGGCCAGAAGTTGTACCGGGAATTCAATACAATTTTCAGGACAGGGGAGCCCTCAAAAGGATCCACTCATGTACTGATTCGAAAAGATGGTGAAAAGCTATACATTGAATCCTCTGCATCTCTCATAAGAAATATATATGGTCGTCCGATGGGATTTCGCGGCATCATGCGAAATATCACCGATCGAAGGCAGGCCGAGGAGGCGTTGCTGAAGAATAAGGAGCGGTTTCACGTCATATTTAAGCAGACAGCGTTAGGAGTAGCCGAGATCGAAATGGTCACAGGTCGTTTCCTCACGGTCAACCGAAGGTTTTGTGAACTCGTCGGCCGGTCGGAAGAGGAATTGTTGTCCACTACCTTCCAGGCAATAACACATCCGGATGATCTTCATTTGCATGAGGGAAAAACGGCGCTGCTGATAAACGGAAAGATCGAGCACTACACCCTGGATAAAAGATACATTTCGAAGGATGGGGCGGTCATCTGGGTGAATCTAAAGGTATCGCCGATCCGAAAACCGGGGGAAGAGCCAGGGCGTAAGATCGTCGTGGTTGAGGATATCACCGAGCGCAAGCGGATAGAGGACGAGATCTGGGAGATCTCCTTCCGGGACAGGCTAACGGTCCTCTCATCGCCCGGTTAATGGGTTTCCCATTTCGGATCGCCTATCGCCTTTTTATACGCCCCCTGCGTCGTGTCCGGCTGAAACATTCATCGCGGACAATTTTGTACCAAATGCCGGAAAGATATTTTTATTGTTGACAATACCGAATCGCTCATGGTAGCCATACCCTCAATGAGTTACCGGATGCCGCATGGAAACTCCTTACTTGCTTGGATATATTGAGAGAAAAGCGAAGCTCGTCCGAATGAAACATCATGCAGACAAATTTGTGCTATAACACCGGACAGTGCATATATAGAGAAAAACAGGTCTCATCCTGAGAATTCTGGACGGTCATTCGGGACCCGTCGGTGCACTTCAGATCGCCAACCCATTGTAAAATCTTCCCTTGAAGCAGAATGGAAAGGGTAGAGGAAACTATTGTGAAAAATCGTAAAAAAGCAAAGGTGTCCATTTTTTATTGTTCAAACTGTCTCGACGGAACCGAACTTGACCGGATGCTCCGCGAAGAGGAGGGCGTCGAATACACCGTCATCAGTCTTCCCTGTTCCGGAAAAGCGGACCTCCTTTATCTATTGAAGGCCTTCGAGACGGGGGCGGACGGTCTTGCCCTGGTCACCTGCCCGAAAAACGAATGCCATTTTCTGGAAGGCAACCTGCGGGCGCCAAAAAGAGCGGAAGAGACGAATCGCCTTCTCGAAGAGGCGGGAATGGGTCCCGACCGCGTCATGGTCCTGCCGATGAACGGCAAAGGAATCGGAGACATCGTTGTGAAGTTATCGGCATTTAGTGAAAAAGTCCACTGCCTGCCGGAATAGGATGCGGCGATATGACTCAATGGTGTCGGTGAGCATATTTCTGCCCGGGTAGCGTAAAATATAACGGATCGGTGAGCATAGTGAAAAACGAAAAGCCTTTTCATGACCAGTTGAAGAGCGGAGAGTTTATCGTTACGGCCGAATACCTCCCCGGAGCGGAAACGGGCGGAACGGCGATCGAGGCGACACTGCAGGCGCTGGTGGAAGTCCCGTCGGCGGTCAATGTCGCGGACAACCCGTTTGGCGTTGCGATGTCCAGCCTGGCCGCATCGGTTCTCCTCGCCCGGGCGGGAATCGAACCGGTCTACCAGGTAGTCACCCGCGACCGGAACCGGATCGCCATCCAATCCGACTTGCTGGGGGCGGTGGCCCTGGGGCTCAGGAATATCCTTTGCCTTTCGGGTTACCATCAGACGTTAACGGACAACCCCGAGTCGGCGAACGTCTACGATCTCGACTCCACCCAGTTGGTCGCCATCGTCACGAAGATGCGCGACCGGGGAGAACTCCTGAACGGCACAAGGATAAGAGGTCCCTTTCCGGTGGTTGCGGGCGCCGTCGCAAACCCCTGTCTGAAACCCGTTGATCTTGGCATCCTCAGGCTGACACAGAAGGTCGAAGCCGGGGCGGATTTCATCCAGACCCACGCCGTGTTTGACGTCGATCAATTCGGGGTTTGGCTGGATGCGGCAAAGCAGGCCGGCATAACCGGCAAGACGGCGATTTTGGCGGGGGTTTTCCCCTTGGAGGGTGTCGAGGAAGCGGAAGCTCTTGCGAAGAAGTACACCGAGTTCCAGATACCCGCCTCGGTTATTGAAAGGCTGAAATCCGCCGGGGATCCCGAGGCGCAGAAGAAAGAGGGGCTGGCGATTTGTGTCGAGACGATCGATAAACTCAAAAGCATGAGCGGATTGCGCGGGATACACCTTCTTTCGGGTGGGAAAGAAGCAGCATTGCCGGCGATTCTCTCCGCCGCCGGATTGACCGGTAAACGATAGCGTACTGATAGAGCTGATCATATGCCAGAAAAATACCACATCGCGACAAAACCTGTCCCCCCCCGGCGCCCCCGCATCGGCAAGTACGGCATCGTGGACTGGCGGGAAGACTGCGCCCGATGTCATAACTGTGTCAAGAAGGCCTGTGTCTACGACCGGCACCGGGATGAGATAAAATATATCCGTAATATAGAAAACGTGGACGCCCTTTTCTTCGACTGCATGGGCTGCTTCTCCTGCGTCCAGGACTGCACAAAAAATCTTTTGTGCCTCTCCATCAACCCCGAATACCAAAAACTCGGCAACGGCTATTGGACGCCCGAGATCATTCAAACCACCTGGACCCAGGCGGAGACGGCGAAGATTCCCGTTTCCGGGGCGGGGTACCGCGGGCGATTTTCCGGCGAAGGCTTCGATTCGATGTGGACCGATATGTCGGAGATCGTGCGGCCGACCCGCGACGGCATCCACGGGCGCGAATACATCAGCTCGGCCGTCGATATCGGGCAAAAACCGGCGTTTCTCGCCACAAACGGCGATGAGGTGGTTTCCCCCCTCTCTCCGATCCTGTCGATCCCGATGCCCCTGATCATCGACCGGATTCCGGGGCAGTACTCCCTCCCGAAGCTCGATGCGGTGATCGCAGAGACGGCGGTGAAGACGGGGCTCATCGCCATCATGGATTCGCAAAAATGGCGCCTTTTCGAAAAGGCCGCCGAAAAAGTCCTGCCCCACATCGCCTTTTACTTCGGATCCGGCGCGGGGATGGTTCCCGGGGAAATAGTGAAAAAGACACGGCTTGCGGAAATAGAGGATGATCGGGATGTGAAGGGCCGGATCCAGGAACTGAAGCAGATCCATCCCGGGATCGTCGTTTCGGTGAAGGTGGAACTGACGGCCGACGGAATGCAGCGGGCTGTCGAACTCGCCGATGGCGACGTGGAGGTCATTCATATCGTCGCCGACACGAACGGGCGGCAGATCGGAGCCGAAGACCCCCTGTTCATCAAGGACATGACCCGCAGGATCCACAAGGCCCTGATCGAAAACGGCAAACGAGACAATGTCACCCTTATCGCCGGCGGCGGCATCGCGCTGCCGGAGCATATGGCCAAGGAGGTTCTCTGCGGCGCCGACCTGGTATCGATCGAATTGCCCCTCTTGGTGGGGCTTGAATGCCACCTCTGCCGGCGCTGCGATGCGGGCTCGGCTTGTCCCGCCAAAATTCAGGAGATCAGCTTTGAGTACGGCGTGGGGAGGATGACGAATTTGATCGGCGCCTGGCACGATCAGTTGATCGAACTGATGGGCGCCATGGGGATGCGCGACGCCCGGCGCCTGCGGGGAGACGTAGGACGGGCGATGTTTTTCGAGCAGCTCGAGGAGGAAGCTTTTGGCAGAATTTTTGGAAAGCGATTGCAGGCTTGAAGGGATCATCCCGGAGAAGACACTAAAGACGCGCACTCCGCAATTCCGGCAGGAGCGCGCGATCCGGCCCGCTTTGCCCCGCTACCGCAATGAGATCTCCAAATATATCATCCTGCGGGACGGCGAGAAATGCGCGGCCTGCGGTCAATGCGTTGCCGTCTGTCCCCAGGGCGTGCATGTCATGAAGCCCGGGTATAAATATTTTGCCCTTCCCAAGAGCCACCTCTGTTTCGGGCCGAAATGCGAAGAAAAAGGGTGCTATTGCATAACGGCGTGCCCCCGGGGCGCCCTGCGCATCCAGGAAAACCCGATGATGAAGGTCCTCGGCGATTACCGGTGGCCCGCCGCAATGATCCTCGCCACCTGGAAGATGGCCGAAAGGGGCGAGGTTCCGCCCGCGGATTACGGTTATGAGTTCGAGACCGGCGACTCGGGCGGCGGCTTCGACCGCATCCGGTTCAGGTTTCCGGAAAAACCGCCCGTCGAGCTGGGAAAAGATGAAATCGATACGGGCCTGGAGTTGAACCGCCGCAACGACAGCCGCCCCCGGATCAGGATCGATGTGCCGTGGTACGGCGGCGGCATGTCCTTCGGCTCCGTCAGCAATACGACACAGCTTTCGAAGGCCCGGGCGGCCGTGGCCTGGAACACCTTCTCGTGCACGGGCGAAGGCGGCTTCATGGAACGGATGCGGCCTTACGATGACCACATGATCACGCAGGTTGCGACGGGCCTTTTCGGCGTCCGCGAAGAGACCATCCAGCGGGTTCGCATCGTGGAATTCAAGTACGCCCAGGGGGCAAAACCGGGCCTGGGGGGGCATCTGCTGGGAGACAAAAATACCGAGGCCGTCGCCAAGATGCGCGAGACGGTCGTCGGGATATCGCTGTTCTCCCCCTTTCCGTTCCACAGCGTCTATTCCATCGAAGACCATATGAAGCATATCGAGTGGGTCAAGCATATCAACCGGCGGGCGCTGATCTCGACGAAAGTATCGACCCCCAATGACGTGGACATGGTCGCCGTAGGAAGCTACTCGGCAGGAACACATATCATCCATCTGGACGGCGGTTACGGCGGCACGGGCGCCGCACCGGACATCGCCAAGAAAAATATCGCCATGCCGATCGAATACGCCATCTCCAAGGTGCATCACTTCCTCGTGGACGAAGGCGCCCGGGATCGAGTGACCCTGATGGCGAGCGGCGGTGTCCGCAACCCTTACGATGTCGCCAAGGCGATCGCCCTCGGCGCCGACGGCTGCGTCATCGGCACGGCGGAGCTGGTGGCTCTGGGATGCGTCCGGTGCTCGCGCTGTTCTACGGGCCGCGGCTGCCCCCGCCGTATCGCGACGACGGATAAAATGCTGGCGCCCAAGATCGATCTCGAATGGGGGGCGCAGCGTATCATCAATATGTACAACGCCTGGCGAAACGAACTCGTCAACATCCTCCGGCGCCTGGGCCTGCGAAGCGTATCCGAACTCAGGGGACGTTCGGATCTGCTGATACATCTGGATTACACCAACGATGTTGCGGGGAATAAATCGTGAATAACGAAGCGATACAAAGACTTCTGGAATCCAAACGCAAACTGATCGCGGGATTCGATCTGCCGGCCTTGGTCAGGAAGGGCGAGGAGGAGGGAGGGTGCGGCGTCGTCGGTTTCTGCTGCACCGAGCCCGTTCCGGGCAAGCATATCTACGAGCCTTCCAAGCAGATGCACAACCGGGGAAACGGGAAAGGCGGCGGAATCGCCGCGGTCGGTTTTGTTCCGGAACAGATGGGCGTCAGCCGGGAAATCCTGGAAGACCATTACATGCTCCATGTCGCCTTCCTGGAGCCCGGTGTCAAGGAGGACGTCGAAGGCTGCTTCATCACGCCCCTTTTCGATATCGCCGCCTCCCGGATGCTCGACACGGTCGACGACTGGAAGACGATCCCGGGCCTGGAGGTGAAGCCGCCGGACGTGTGCCGCTATTTCGTCCGGGTCAAGGCCGACGTCCTCGACCGCTTCATCGCCGAGCACGGGCTTCAGGATCTCGACCGCAGGGAGGCCGAAGACGAGTACGTCAACCAGAACAGCTTCAAGCTCAACGAGATGTTTTACTCCGCCGTCGGCGAAAAGCGGGCCTTTGTTCTTTCTCATGGCCGAAATATCATGATTCTCAAGGTGGTCGGATTCGCCGAGGCGATCGTCGATTACTACAAGGTCCGCGACCTCTCGGCCCATGTCTGGATCGCCCACCAGCGTTTCCCTACCAAGGGGCGCGTATGGCATCCCGCAGGCGCCCACCCCTTCACGGGCATCAACATCGCCCTGGTCCACAACGGGGATTTCGCCAATTACCACTCGGTCTGCGAGCATCTGCTTCAGCGACACATCCGGCCGCAGTTTCTCACGGACACCGAGGTCTCGGTCCTCTTGTTCGACCTATTGAGCAGGACGTACCATTATTCCCTCGAGCATATCATCGAGGCCCTGGCGCCGACCTCCGAGCTGGACTTCGACCGCCTTCCGGAGGCGAAGAAGAAGCTTTACCGGGCCATACAGGCCACCCATATCCACGGCTCCCCGGACGGGCCCTGGTTTTTCATCATCGCCCGGAACAACGTGGCCGAGAGAAAATTCCAGCTTCTGGGCATCACGGACACGGCCATGCTCCGTCCCCAGGTTTTTGCTTTCTGCGACGGGGAGGTGCAGGTCGGGCTCATCGCCTCGGAGAAACAGGCGATCGATGCGACGCTGCTGAGTCTCTCCAAAGACGACATCCGTATCTGCCCCGTGGCCGACCGCTACTGGAATGCCCGCGGGGGAAGCCATACCGACGGGGGGGCCTTCATTTTCAACCTTATGCCCGAAGACGGCCGGCTGCGGATGACCTGCACCGACAAGTTCGGCAATCCGGTTTCGCTGCCTAAAGGCGCCGATCCTTACGATTTTGCGTCGGAAACCTACCTGAAGCGGGAGCTCGGCAGCGAGATCGAACAGAAGATCAGGGATCTGGCACAAAACGACGCCGCGGGTCTATACCGATATCTTCGCGACCGCATTGCCGCATGGGGTTATGACGATGTACGCGCCGCCTGCCGGATCGTCACCGATAACGCCAAAAACACCAGCACGATCGGGATA
>Ga0208373_1003954_pt1 | contig 13901 bp, 14 predicted proteins | sample RifOxyC2_FD_184036 | JGI IMG/M metagenome (GOLD analysis project Ga0208373, IMG submission 184036) | Soil microbial communities from Rifle, Colorado - Rifle Oxygen_injection C2 (SPAdes) | ecosystem: Environmental > Terrestrial > Deep subsurface > Rock core/Sediment | place: Rifle, Colorado...
GTAGCGCTTCTCGCCGTCCGCATAGTGCAGAAGGGCGAGTCGGGCTCCTCGGTTTGGATCATACTCAATCGCTGCAACGGTTGCTGGCACGTCAAACTTGTCGCATTTAAAATCAACGAGCCGGATACGGCGACGTGCACCACCCCCACGATGACGGACGGTAATTTTTCCACTATTTGCGCGGCCGGCGTGTTGTTTTCGTTTGATTGTCAATTTCTTTTCAGGAAATGCTTTCGTCACATCCGCAAAATCATCGACACTTGAGATGCGTCGGCCGGCGGTTGTTGGTTTGTATCGTTTTACTGCCATAAAATTACACGCCTTCGTAGACGTTAATCGTCTGTCCTGCAGGAAGAGTCACGATCGCCTTTTTCCAGTCAGATCGCACACCTTCTCGTCGGCCAAAACGAACCTTCTTTCCACGCACATTCAGGATGTTAATTGAAAGTGGCGAGACCCCGTACATCGTTTTAATCGCAGAACGAACCTGTATGCGGTTAGCGTCTTTACGCACCACGAACACGTACTGGTTGGCCCCGGCGAGAATGGCCGACTTCTCTGAGATGAGCGGCTTTACGATAACATCCGACGTATCAACACCAATTCGTGCTCCAGAGACAGAAGAAGGTTCACTCACCTTCTGTGAGCTCGACTTCTTTTCGGTTGGTTTCGTCTTTTTGATTCGATTGAGGATTCCCATACATTAGGTTCGCTTATACATCTGTGTAACCATCGCTATTGCTGGCTCTGTGATGAGCACATATTCAAACCGCAAGAGGTCAACAATATTGAGCGCGTTGGCTGGAATAGTGGAGATTTCAGGAATATTGCGAGCTGCACGACTGACAAGCTTATTTTCAGGAGTCGTCACAATCAATATCTTCTTCCCTGCGGTTGGAAGACGTCCCAAGGTTTGTGAAAGCTCCTTGGTCTTCCCTTCTCCATTGAGATGCTCCACGGCAACAAACCGATCATTGGCGACCTTGTCACTAAGGACCATGGCAAGAGCCTTGCGTCGAGCTTGTCTATTCATCTTCACGGCAAAATTCCGATCAGAACGGGGACCAAACGTAATACCACCACCAGACCAAATAGGCGAACGACGTGATCCATGTCGAGCACGTCCTGTTCCCTTCTGTTTCCATGGCTTTTTTCCTGTTCCGGCGACTTCCCCACGAGTTTTCGTATGCGCAATAGCAGTACGAGAACCGGCGGTCTGCGCAACAATAGCCTCGTGAACAAGAGCAGGGTTAACCTTAACCCCAAAGAGGCTATCCTCAAGGGTAAGTTCTCCCTTCTTGCTTCCATCAATTGAGTAGAGTGTTACGCGTGCCATACGGTATTGCCACTACGAGCCTTAATCATAACCAATCCACCGCGTGGGCCTGGAACAGCCCCTTTGATCGCGATGACGTTTGTCTGAATGTCTGTGGAGACAACTTCCAAATTCTTGATCGTAACCTGCGCTGTTCCCATGCGACCACCCATACGCTTTCCCTTGATCACTTTCCCCTGACGCTGAGAAGCGATTGATCCTGGCATGCGTTCCTGGTCCTTGGTTCCGTGTGTTGCGTTCTTTCCATGAAAATTGTAGCGCTTCATGACACCCGCAAACCCACGACCCTTGGAAATCCCTGTGACATCAACATGCACTCCTGGTTGGAACGTCTCAATCGTGATCACATCCCCTCGTTTAAGCCCCACATCAGAATTAACCCGGAATTCCTTCAGAGTCGAAACTTGGGGGAGATCTTTTATGTGCCCAAGCTGTGCTTTAGGAAGTTTTGACTTTTCCTCGCTTCCAACCTGGACAGCAACATATCCGTCCGTTTCTAGGCTTCGCACTTGTGTGACCGTGTTTGGCTCAGCATAAATAAGGGTGACCGGAACCACGGTTCCGTCTTCCTTAAACTGCTGTGTCATTTCGATTTTTCGTCCGATAATGAAAGACATAGTAGAGCTAGCATAAAAGCTAGAAGTCGAAAGAAAACGGGAACGTTTCCTGCCGGCTTCTAGCCTCGCGATGTGATCCGAGGAATTGTAGGGATTGTGATATAACGAGTCTCCGTACACGATTCTTGGAAGCTCAGGAAGGTTTTCTCCGAGAACATTTCGTTTGACACGAGATCTCTCTTCCTTGTTCGCTGAATCGTTTGGTGGGTGGAGAACGGGGAAAGGCCAACATCGGTTTGCCTTTTTCCGCTCTCCACCCTGGTTGATTCTAGGTTTTGATTTCCACATCCACGCCCGCTGGGAGATTGAGACTCATCAGCGAATCGATCGTCTTTTCCGTTGGATCGGTAATATCGATCAAGCGTTTGTGGACGCGCATTTCGTACTGATCACGAGAATCCTTATGGACAAACGTAGACCGGTTCACGGTGTACTTGCGCTTTTCCGTTGGAAGAGGAACTGGTCCAATGACCTGGGCTCCCGAGCGCTCAACCGTCTTCATAATCGTCTCCGTGGCCTGATCAATGATCTTATGATCGTAGGCTCGAATCTTGATACGAATGCGTGATTTTTCTTCTGTTTTTTTCTTATCGTCTGACACAGGCTTGTAATAAGGAACGAAAGGAGGAGCGGTGTAGCCGCCCCTCCCTATTTATTACTTGATAATTTTTGTCACAACACCGGCGCCGACTGTTCGACCACCCTCACGGATAGCAAACTTTGACTTCTCTTCCAAAGCGACTGGCTGGATAAGGGTAATCGTAAGGTTCAGCGTATCTCCTGGCATCACCATCTCCGTTCCAGCTGGAAGAGTCACTTCACCTGTCACATCCGTGGTTCGAATATAAAACTGTGGCTTGTATCCCTTGAAGAATGGTTTGTGTCGTCCACCTTCCTCCTTTGAGAGGGCATACACTTCTGCCTCGAATTCTGTATGTGGGGTGATAGAACCTGGCTTTGCAAGCACCATTCCACGCTCCACATCTTCCTTCTTCACACCGCGTAAGAGAAGACCTGCATTATCACCAGCCTGTCCCTCTGTGAGCTGCTTATTGAACATTTCAATACCTGTGACAACCGTCTTTGTTGGTTCTTCCTTGAGACCAACCATCTCAACGTCTTCGTTGATCTTCACCATTCCACGCTCGATACGACCTGTAACCACGGTTCCACGTCCCTCAATAGAGAAGACGTCTTCAATAGGCATCAAGAATGGCTTTGCGGTGTCACGAACGGGCTCTGGGATGTAGGTATCCAAAGCGTTCACAATATCCATGATTGGCTTTGTTGCTTCATCGTCTGTTGGATTCTGAAGGGCCTTAAGCGCTGATCCACGAATCACTGGCACTTCATCTCCTGGGAATTCATACTGTTTCAAAAGATCACGAACTTCTTCCTCAACGAGGTCAATAAGTTCTGGATCATCCACTTGATCGACTTTGTTCAAAAATACGACGATAGATGGCACACCAACCTGCTTTGCAAGAAGGATGTGCTCACGCGTCTGTGGCATTGGACCATCAGCGGCAGACACGACAAGGATCGCACCGTCCATCTGGGCGGCACCGGTGATCATGTTCTTGATGTAGTCTGCGTGACCTGGACAGTCAACGTGCGCATAATGACGCTTTTCAGACTCATACTCCGTGTGAGCCGTAGCAATCGTGATTCCACGAGATTTTGACTCTGGAGCCTTGTCCAAATCATCAACACCCTTAGATTGGGCAATCATGCCTTTGGCAGCCAAAACCGCCAAAATAGCTGCCGTCGTGGTGGTTTTACCGTGGTCAACGTGACCAATTGTACCGACGTTCACGTGCGGCTTTGTTCGCTGGAAGACATCAGCCATATGGTTGAAGTGGTGGGCAACGAGTACCCAAAAAAGTTACATTTTTAATCGAAACATTTAGAGTTTCAAGACGTGCGGCAGTATAACAGAGGGTCCCAGAATGCGCAAGTCTTTCCCCTGCAACTTATAAACAAGCTGTGGATGAGTCTGTTTATTCCTAAAATTAGCGATTTTTACTCTACTGGTTCGAGATAAAATTGCTCCTCTCCATATTCGTCCTCATCTGAATTTTTGGCGATATTTTCTACGTCTGGTACCGCTTCCTGTTTCTGAAATTTCTGCGTCTCCTCAACCGCCTCCTCAACATTCCCTCTGGCGAACGCTTGATATTGCTTCTCTAAATCAGCAAATTCTTCTTCGTTTAACTGATCAATATCCCAGGTTTCGCCCTCATCCCCTGCTTCTTGCATCACATCCCAAATATTTGCTCCCACCGCTGGCTTACTCTCTGATTCTGTCTGGATCTGGGCATCCAGCAGCATCTCATACCGATCCAGATCCATGACAACAAAAGAATCGTTGCCATCTTTATCCACGACGACCATCGTGTCGCCAGTTTTTCGCACAAGATTGAGGACGCGCTTGAGGTGGTTTTCCATAGTGAGGGCATTTTGAGCGAGGCGGGCAGAGGTGTCAATGACGGCGAAAAATACCTGTGCTACTGTAGCCTCAACATCCTAATTCTTCTCACTTTCTCTATGCAAGTTGAACTCGATCCCAGTGTCATGCCCAAAATCCCTGGCGCAAAAGTCGCGATCCTTCAGGCAAAGTGGTATCGCGAACCAATCGACAAGATGGTTCAAAAAACCGTTGACCTCTTGGTCGCGGCGGATTGTCCCAAACCGGCAGTTCATATTCTTCCCGGCTCGCTCGAACTTCCGCTGGCAGCCCAAGCGCTCATGCGCAAGGAAAAATACGACGCCATCATCTGCTTTGGTGCTATCATGCAGGGCGAGACAAAGCACTTCGATATGATCATGAACATGTGTGCTGATGGGTTCAATAAAGTCATGCTAGAAGAAAGCGTGCCAATTATTATGGAAGTTATTCCAATTGGAAACATGGATCAGTTGGTGGCAAGAAGTCAGGACAACGCATTCAACAAAGGTGTAGAGGCCGCGATCGCGACAGCGGAAATTATCGACTGGCGGCGACGAAATCTTGGCACATAAGTATGTCGATACGCGTTCATCTCGTAGCTGGATACATCCATAAAGACATTTGCGACATGATGATCGACGCCGCTCGATCGATTTCGGATGAGCTTGACTGCCGGATTGATCGTGTCGTCTGGACTCCCGGATCGCTCGAGGCTCCACTCGCGGTAAAAGAACTGATCGAACGAGACCGACCTGATGCCATCGTCGTCTTCGGGGTGCAGGAGCAAGGAAAAACAAAACACGGTGAAGTGATTGCCCACCAGGCAACAAGCAAGCTCCTGGATCTCCAACTCCAGTATTCAATGCCCATGGCGATCGCCATTATCGGACCAGGAGCCACACTCGAGCACGCAAAGGAGAAGGCAGTGAGAACCGCACAGAAGGCTCTGCGTGCGGCCGTTCACATGGTAAAAATCACTCATGATTTTGGCACAGAACCCCAGCTTTAATCGAAAAAGAGGACTTTTCCCCAGCTCTGCCATTGACGCAATCCTCAAACTCTGATATCCTTCCATCTTGTGCAGTAACCCTGCTTGTCAGGGTGAAATCGTGATGACCCGTTTAACGAACGTTCATATCCGAGAAACGTCTGAGACCAGCCGCACAAGAGAGAAGTAGATGAACAGGATGAAGTAACATTGCAAGCCTGAAACAGCACTCTCACCCTCAGATGTAAAAACACTCGAGCCTAGGCCCGAGTGTTTTGTCTATAGCAATTTCCCTGATTTTTCAGACGCCTCGCTCCACGCTTTCAAAAACTCGCTGACAAATTCATACATACCGTTCGGTGGCTGGAGATCCTGCGCGAGGGTCATAGCAACGGTCATGAGCACATGATACGGCTCTTGACCCAGACGTTGAGCGCGTGACCATGCCGGATGTGCCGTGTTGATCACGACTCTTTGCGTTACGAGTTTTCCCAAACACAACGCCTCGTCGTCAGTAAAATTCTCAAACGCAATCTCCAGTCCGGGTTCACGCTCTCGCTTTTTACTCGAACCATGAGCGTCCGCTGAAAGCGCATCAGGCGAGCGTGTCTGTGAAGAACTTACCCTATCGATCTTTTCGACGCGTTCCTCGACCGTCTCAACAGACGGCGTCTTTTCCGTCGAAAAACGCTTGCGCTTCTTTTTTGCCACACTGGCAAGTTTGCGACGCCAATGTTCGCCGACAAGCGCCTCGAGTCCAGGAAACGATTCCGTCATCAAACTTAAAGCCCCTTCAATATCGTCCGTGAGCGGTTTGAATTGCGTAGGCGTTTTCTTTTGATCTTGCCGATCTTCTACTTCACCAAGTTCTTGCAATATCACCATGACTGCCCGCTGAACGTCTTTACGAATCTCATAGTATTTTTTTAACGCCCCCGGTGTACTCAGAAAATCCGATTTATTTGTCGTGAGAATCTCAGAAAGACCCGGCACCTCGACCACACCTGAAAGAAGATCCGGATGCTTCACTGGAATACCCAGCCACTCCCATCCTCCGCGAATAACCTTGCCGTAAGTCGAAATACGCAACCCGTTGTCGGTTGGACGAACGGTGTCACGACCAAAGAGCCGACTCCAAAAATTTTCATCCATGGCGGCCTTTTGGATAAACCCGGCCCCAATCACTTTTCGACTGCTGGCGCGGTGGACAACAAACGACTGAGTTTTCCCTTCCAGATCCTCTGTGCGCACTGACCGATTGTTTACCTGTATCGAAATTGGTTTTTTGTACACGTTCCTGAGCGCCTTCTCCATGGCCTCCTGATGAGAAATGAGCGGATAAAAATGTCGTTGAATCGTCTGTATCAAGAATCTCTCATCCAAAAGTGGGCTGACTACGTCTTTCAATACAATCGTGACAGCTGTTCCTTTCCCACTTTCAATCAACCCACTAAATGCGATAAATTTCCAAGGTGCACGAAATGCATTTTTTAAAAACCACTCAGCCGCTCCTTGTGCCCCATGCTTCCCCCGCGTCTCCGTCACGACTGTTTCTGCGACCAATAAGGAAAGCTTCGCTCCCACACCAGCAAATCCGATCCCTTCCCCGCGTTCCTTCGTGCTTGCCGCGATGTTGTGATAACTACGCAGTGCCGCGCGGTTCATGCCTGTCCCGTTGTCGATGCACCGAAACGTTTTCACCGATGGATGGGCCTCCAATCGAATCTGCGTAGCTCCGCTATCCAACGCGTTAGCAACCAATTCTGTTACAATGACCTCCTCAACAGGCGATGCATACGCATCGCGCAAATCCTCGAGCAAATGTTTCAGATTAACCCGTGTCTCATTAGCCATACAGCCTAAAATGTGGCACGACTGCCAGGAAAAAACAAGGGCTGCCGATAAAAACACTCGAGCCTAGGCCCGAGTGTTTTGTTTTTCTTGATTCATTAACCTGACAGCTTCACCTCCCCATGCACGATACGTATCTCGCATGTTTTTCATTTTTGCCGGATCCGCCATTGAAGACCTCCTCACGTACCTGGATGGATCTGATTGATCTTTCAGAACCCCTGTTGCCGCTTCCTTATCCAGACGAAACGGAAAACCTAAAGACGCCAATTCTGTCCACTCAAATCCATCTATAAACTGCCTCTCATTACCGGGAGGTATGTACCCAACTCGATCCGAAAAATTACTTGCTTCTGAATCAAGTTCGCCTACTTCCACGCCAATGGCAACTCTCTGTGGGTCTATGGTCGGAAAAGTCTGTTGGAAATTCTCAGAAGAGGCAACGAACAAGAAATAATGCACGTGTTCAGTCAATCCAAAATGTGCAAAAGCACTTTCCACACTCTTTATACTACGGCCTTGACCTAAAAGATCATCGACAATCATAAACGAGCCACCACCAGCTTGTCCGGCTATTTCTTTAACTCGTGCCTGTACAATCTCTTGTACGTCGGATTGCAGCTTTGAAAGATGTTGCTCTTTCGTCTCAATGGCTGCTTTCAGTTGATGTGCCTTCTCAAAAAGCAAATGAGCCTGTTGGCTAAACTGTTCCTTCTGAGCACGATCCCTCGTTATTCCGAACGCGCGAAGCAACGCTTGTCGATCTTCTAACAGTTGCTGACGTTCTTGACGAAGCAAGTGCACATCTGCATGCCATCTTTGAATGGTCTCATCATGGTCTTTCTCTAACGAAAGTTGCGAAAATACCTTGAGAAAAACTTCCCTTGGGGGGGTCTGCAGATTTTCAGCGTACAACGCATCAAGTAAGGGCTTCACGGCATATCTAAGTGGTCGTGATCCTGAATCCAAATACACAAACACCTTTGGCAATGCACCGTCTCTTTCTTTTATTTCAAGCAAAGATCTATGAAGCCTTTTGATTCCGTGAATAATCGCCTCGCGTGCCGTAGCCTCAAATCGCTTTTCGAACTCCTTTTGCTCTTTTGATTTTTTTCGTTTCCTCAATTCAGGCGAGTTGAGTTCTGTTGTCTCTTCTTTGACAGCGGGAGTCGACTGACGTCTTTCCGGAACTTTGTTGGGAAAAATTGATCGCATATCTACCTCAACACTCCTCCCCACTCCATGACTTCAAAGCCATCGCGATTCGCACGGGGCAAGCGGGTTGGTGGCTTGGATGGTTGCCAGACGTCGAGACCTTCGTAGTCCATGAGGATACGGAAGACGTGGTCGGGTTTTACAGATAACGAGAGCGGGGCGAGTTCGTTCATGACGTTCGTACCGTGGAAGCCGATCTTGTAGAACGGCTCGCTCTGCATGCGCGGGAGCCAGAACTCGATAAAGTCAGCAATCTCAGACTGGTTGAAGTTCATCTTTGCGAGCGTCTCGCGCAGGAAGTATTCAACGTCTGACTGTTCCACAACCCAGTACGTCTCCACGGGCGAGTACAATCCCCCACGACCCTCCCAGAACAAGTATGGATACTCAAGCCCATCCGCGCGATTCACAATGCGACCATCAGGGAAAGCGGTCACATTCCACCCATCACCGTAGTCCGGCTCGGTATACGAGAACCCTCCGCGTGGATTCACCCACACACTCATGTCCATGGTCGACTCTGGATACAAGTAGATCACCGGCTTCCCACACTCAACAGCCGGGAGAATTTCGATGCTTGATAACTCAACCCAGCGATCGTATGCATCCTGAAAAAACACATACGGATGCTCAAAATCCTCATAAGATTTTTCTTCTTCCTCAGGAACGTCAAACGTCACCGTATTAAATACATCTGCAAAATACTCTATCTCATAACTTGATGGTTCATACACGGACGTCCCCTCTGCGGTACCTACTTGCACAAGATCCAACGTCTCAATTGTCTCGTCTGGAATAACATTTGTCGCTGTCGTAAACCCACAACCTCCGAGTGCTCCCTTCATGTATGTTTTAGAATTTATACTCCCATCGGTCCATGTAATCACAGGAATACCTTGAGAGATGAACCGATTCTCTTCTTTATCTTCTTCATACGTGAAGAACGGAATCTCCAAGTCGTACCACAACATCCGGCCATCTTCGTCGATAAGGTAGTACTGGTTATTACCCACTCGGGTACTCGCGTTCTCTCCAGCCTCATACAGAACAAGTTCACCGCCGTCTCCTTCTGCAATTCCATCAGGGAGTTCGATTGTCGAAGTCGCCTCCATGGGAGAGAGGGCAGTATCAGTATCAAACCGAACCCACTTGCCAGTAAAAAGAAACGTATTCCCTTCTGAATCTTGAAGTTCCGATTGTGGGGTGAGAGCGGGAATGGTCGCAGTAAGATCGATAGAAAATTCTGGAAGAGCCTGTTCAACAGAGCTTCCACTCCAAGTGATTATTTCGCTTGCTGAGGTAAAATTCGTCGTTGGATATGCAAGTCCAAATGATTGGCCAATCTGATCAAGCAGGACAGGTGACCTGGCCGTTTTTGATTGTAAAGGATCAACAAGAAAATAAATCACACGATAAGAATACCCCATCTCTTCAACACGGAATGTGATCATCTCAAGATTCATCCCATCATACGTCCCTCCAACTACAGCTCCGAGGCGAGTTTGGTTGATGTTGGGCGGGACACCACAGATGTTCCAAGAGTTCCGAAAATCTGGTTCTGGCTGATCCGGACAAAGGGCTGCATAGAGCACAGGATCAACAGGTGCGTCAGGCTGCTTGGATGGATCAATCCACTCGATTATGAGTTCACTGTCTGTTGAGACGATCTCAGCTTCATCGATCACTGCTTCATCCTCGCCTCCTTCATTGTCTCTCTCCGTGGTAACTTCACTGACATCATCAACCTCATTCGCCTCGTCTGTATCTCGTTTTTCTATCACTTCTTCCAAGAGGTTCGTCACAAATACTCCTCCAATAAATGCTGAAGCACAAATAAGTAAGACAACACCCATGAGCGCCGGTGACTTATGTGGTGCTGGAGCGGGTGGAGGAACATTAGGGTTGAGGTCGATCATAGGTAAATGGGACGATGCCCGTTAGAATGTGAGATGCGAGATCCTCCGATGAGAGGTTCGCGATCGTTTGAAAAATTACTTGCGCTTGTTCGTCGGAGAGCGGCGTTGGTTGGCCACCGATCGTCGCAACCGGAGACAGATAGATCATACCGCCGAGGTCGTCCAGAAGTACAGTAGCACTCATCCCGACATCCGTCCCTGGCGCGATCTGATCGAAGACAAAATTCCCCAGCGAGTAGATGACCGGCACACCATCGACCGTCTCGATTCCTTGGATCACATGCGGATGTGAACCGATAATGAGGTCTGCCCCAGCCTCAATCATGTGCACAGCCAGTTCACGCTGACCATCTTGTGGCGAGACAATATACTCCTCCCCCCAATGCGGAAAAACGATCACAAACTGACCCTTTTCCTGCTCTTTTTTTATAAATGGGGTCAGGTCTGGATAGTGGATACCGAACTGATGATACCCAATAATACTCACTGACTCGAATCGATACACCGGCTCTGCCGAAGCATACCCACCAAACCATTCAGTCCCCAGATCATCGAGCCAATCTCGTGTCTCGATCTCTCCATCCATATTGCGATCACGCGAATGATTGTTCGCGAGACTCACGACATCGAAGAGACCGACCATCGCCTCCACAAACTCGGGAGCGAACGTAAACCGAAATGGTGGCTCCACGGTGGCGATACTGGCGTCCTCGCTAATCGTCCCTTCCAGATTCGCGACTCTTAGATGCGCACCTTGAAGATATCGCTGAACCTCCACCCATGGATACTCCACGCCCTGTGATTCGATCTTTGACCGGACTCCCCGATCCAACATCACATCGCCCACAAACTGTAATGCGAGGAACGGCTCGTCCAACGGTTCTCCCTTCTCGAAGTATCCAAGAATATGACTCGTGTTCTCTCGCCAGTCACTCGTCGCCCCCATAGCAAGTGAAGATCCATGATGCGTCATCTGCCACGTCTGTGTCTCCCGTAAACGGTTAACTTCAAACAACGTCGCAAGCACATCGTTGGCATCGATCTCAAGTCGACATTCCCCAAAGCACTCCCCCGCCTGGATCGTCCGCAACGTGATCTCGTCGTGAGGGACACGGATGTGCTCGGGCAGGTTGTGCGACATATCGATGGATGCGACGACGATCGCTCGAGGCATCACCTCCTCAATCGCCTGCGCGAGCGCGGCGATTTGCTCATCCGTCGCGCGATCATGAATCACGATCGGAACAATTCGCGCACGTGGAAACGACGCTTTCACAAACGGCATAATAGCCGACACCCCATGCTCGGTCACAAACGTCTCAGGCTCGTACGAAAGATCGGGGACTGTCGCAAGCAATTCCCCTAGCACCTGAACATCCACTTCGACATCACCAAACACCGTCTCCCATGTCCCGTCTGTCGTTTGCATCACGGAACGACCAAGATCGAAATGATTTGGCGAGAGAATCACGACCGTCTTCTCACGACCAGTCCCGAGTGCAGCAAACGTCTGAGCGATCTTATCGCCCACAAGAAGATGATGCGCCACGATACCAGAGCGCGCGCCGGTTCGATCTGTGTCTTGCGCGGTCGCATTCGCCGCCTCATACAGACTCGGTGCCGCAAGGGTGTAAGAAAAATGGTTTGTCTCGTTCTCAAACCCGTTTGGTTCAGGCTCATAGCTCGCGGCCCAAATTCCAAACCCGAAACACGCAAGGACGAGAACTCCCAAACAAAATCGGCTCAGAGATTGCTTCGCTTCCGCTCGCAATGACACAGACTAGGTGACGATTCCCTTTATTGCAGGAAGTTTTTTCTGATAGTCTTTAAACTCCGCAATTTGTCCCTTTGCGCGGGCAAGGTTGTGGGCACGGCGCGATGGGTAGCGCGAGGAGTCCCAGCCGAAGTAATTGTCGTTGAAGTAATCTGTGAGGAATCGTGCCGCGAGTTCAAGGGTGATCGTCCCGATTGCCTTGGGAACGTATTGAAGCTCCAGTTTGGTCATCATGTTTCCGGCACCCTTTTTGTATCCCGCCCAAGCCGCACGAAAGATCGGGAGACTGAATGTATTACGAGGATCGTCTTCTGCCCCCCCGCACCACGATCGGAAGGCATCGCCTAGTTCGACCAAAAGCGGCCGACGGTTGCAGGTATCTAAATCGATGATGGCCTTGGCATGGCCCTTGGCGTCAAACAAAATATTTGAAATCTTCGGGTCGCCATGGATCACGCGCATCGGTAACGTCAATGGGAGAAAATACTTCGGCAGTTCTCGACGCACAAACTCAACAGCCTCCTGTGCCTCCGTCCCCGTTGCTTTCTTCGTCACCTTCACAAATGCGTCGTACACCTTTTCTGTCTCATGCAAAATCTTCGTCGACTTGAACGTATGAGGAAAGCCGTCCATGACCCGGTGAAACTTCGCGTAGATTTCACCGCACGCCCGTGCCATCGAAACATTTTTGAGAACATGAATTGTCCGACCGGACAATTTTGTTTGCATGCGCCACACCTCTTTTCCATCACGCACGAGCATCTTCCCTTTCCGAGAAAGAATGGCTTTGGGAGATGGAAAGTCCTGCTCCTCTAAGTAACGCGTCACGCCTAAAAAATCTTGCCCGATCGCCTGACTCGCCAGCACAGGATGGAGACGCTGCAAAATGTACTTCCCCGTGGTGGTATCGATCTCATACGTTTTATGAACAAGCCCATCGGTCACGACTTTCGTCTGATGGATTTTCCCGATATCATACGAGTCAAGAATTGCATTTGGAATTTGGATATTCATAGCCTATGGATCTTATCACATTTGCCCTGGTGCTTGCGGCGACCTTGGTTATTGCAGTGAACCTTGTTGCTATTTACTGGTTTGGTTCCATGCTCATTCCTCTCGTCTCGGGTGGAGCCCCCTATGTTCCTACACGTCCTGAAATTATGGAGCGAATGTTGAAGGTCGCACAAATTGGACCTGATGACGTCGTAGTTGACCTGGGATCCGGGGATGGACGTCTCGTCATCGCCGCTATGGAAGCAGGAGCAAAGCGCTCGATGGGATATGAAATCCATCCTGGTCTCACAAAACTCTCGAACTGGAAAATTCGCCATGCAGGGTTCGAGGGGCGCGCCATCGTTCTGAACCACTCCATGTGGAAGGCAAACCTCGTGGACGTGAACCTCGTCTTTCTCTATCAAATTCCTTACGCCATGGGACGGATAAAAAAGCTTCTCGAGTCTCAGCTTGCTCCCGGCTCACGTATCGTCTCCCACGCTTTCACAATCCCCGGCTGGGAACCAGACACCGTCGATGGAAATGTGCTGCTCTACAAAATGAAAGACAGGGCTTAGCACCCTGTCTTTTTGATTCTTTTACCGATCTCGATTTGGGCCTCCTCCGCGCTTTTCGATAATCTCCTTGGCGACGTTTCCAGGCACGACATCATAATGGGCAAACTCCATGGAGTAGCTCGCGCGTCCTTGTGTGATAGAACGCAGGCTCGTTGCGTAGCCGAACATTTCAGCCAGCGGCACA
>Ga0208373_1003956_pt1 | contig 13893 bp, 16 predicted proteins | sample RifOxyC2_FD_184036 | JGI IMG/M metagenome (GOLD analysis project Ga0208373, IMG submission 184036) | Soil microbial communities from Rifle, Colorado - Rifle Oxygen_injection C2 (SPAdes) | ecosystem: Environmental > Terrestrial > Deep subsurface > Rock core/Sediment | place: Rifle, Colorado...
TCAAAGTGTTGCCCGAGTACGATTACATGTATCTCGGCGACACGCTTCACGTGCCTTATGGTAACAGATCAGATAAGGCGATTTATGATTTGACGAAAAATGCGTGCGATTATTTGTTTGATCATGGTTGCACGTTGATTATCATCGCGTGTAATACGGCGACGGCGAAGGCGCTGAGAAAACTTCAGCAGGAATATTTACCCTCGCTCACCCTCGATTTACCCCGTGCTCCCACGCCCACGCACGTCAACATTCTTGGAGTAATAAGACCGGTGGCGGAAGAAATCGCGCGGTTGAACAAGCAACGCATTGGGGTGATTGGTACGCGCGGCACTGTCAATTCGGAAGCTTATGTGGTAGAATTGGAAGGTCAAAGGGCAAAGGTCAAGGGGCAAAAAAAAGGGCAAAATATAAATTCAAAAATTAAAAATTTACAAACAGGGGAGAGGGAACTGCAGATTTTCCAGCAAGCCTCCCCGCTTCTCGTCCCAATGATCGAGGAGGGCTGGATGAAGCGCAGAGAAATGAAGTCGGTGTTGCGATATTATTTGCGGCCGTTGAAGGCGGCGCAGGTGGAAACGCTGATTCTCGGTTGCACGCACTATCCGCTTTTGTTGAAACAAATCAGAAGCATGATGGGCAAAAAATGTTTTGTGCCGAGTCCGGGTGAAATCGTAGCGGGCTCGTTGAAGGATTATTTAGCGCGACATCCGGAAATGGCAATCACGCTGACGAAAAATAAAACGCGCCGATATTTAGTGACGGATTTAAACGATAATTTTCAAAAAACGGCCGAACGATTTTTGGGGGAGAGGATTGAACTGGAAGAGGCGGTTGTGTGACTGCGCGGCGTGGTTCAATCGTTCCGCGGGTATGCCAACAGGACGCACCCTCCTCTTTCGCGCGCCGCGCTTCGGAGGATGCAAAAGCGGTGCGGTAGTGATACAAATTTATGCAAAAAGAACATTTCCAAGACAATTTTCAAAGTGAATCAAGCAGTCGCTACGAACGCGAGTGTTTTGCCGATTTCAATAAATTTGTGGCGCATTTCGACGCGCTAGAAGAGGTCAGGGGAAAGAAGAATTTGCAGGACGTGCCCGACTTGCGCGAGGCGTTGATGGGCGTAAATGAATGGTACGTGAACGCGATTCGGTTTATTCTGACAGCCGGAAACGACGAAGCGGCGCAAGAAAAATTTTGGCGCGGAGTGCAAGCGCAACTGCAACGGCGCGAGCCAAAGATGAAACGCGTGGAAGATTTTGAAAAAATTAAAGAAAATGTTTTGCGCACCGCGGCGCTTATGCGCATTTTTAACGCGGAAGGCGCGGAGGCGGTGTTAATGATTGGCGACCTTGAAAAGGGCGCGAACGTGGAGTCTTGCGATGTGAAAAAAGTCGTGAAAGATGCGTTGAAAAACGCACCGGATCGCGGCGTGGCGTGGTCGGTCGTGGAAGTTGAGGCACTGGATGCGGAATTGCCGGCCGTACGGGTGCAAAAAGACGGCAAGGTTTATTTGGTCGGCGCGACAAATATCGAGCTGGAACAGGATAAGCGGTTTGTGGCCGGAGATCCGATCGAGCGTTGTTTTTATGTTCTGTTAAATAAAAAAGATTTCGAAACGAGCAACGGCTTACCCAACGCGCGAACGGCGGCGACGATTCGCATTCAAATTGAAGAGTGGTTGAATCGGCAGTAAAAATTATTCTAATCCCAAAGGGATCCCTTCGGGATTGACCTAATTGTTCTAAATAAAGTCCAATGAACAAAGCACCAAATTCCAAATAAATCCCAATTAACCAAAATAAATTTTAATAAATATTTTAGAAAGCGAGGTTTTGGTCTCACGTGCTATTTTTGAACATTGGAACTTACGACATTGGACATTAGGAAATTGAGACTTGGGAATTATTTAGGTAAATTAGAATAATTAGGTTAATTAGGTCAATTCGACTTATGATTTATACAATAATAATCTTCTTCGCCGTCCTCGCAGTTATGGTTTTCGTTCATGAGCTTGGTCATTTTTTTACCGCACGCAAGCTTGGCGTCAAAGCGGAAGAGTTTGGATTTGGCTTGCCGCCGAGAATCGGCGGATGGAAAAAAGTGGGCGGGAAATGGAAATTTTTCTTTGGTAATCAGCCGGTAGAAGATATCCAATCGGAAGACACAATTTATTCGTTGAACTGGCTGCCGGTCGGCGGCTTTGTCAAGATTAAAGGGGAAAACGGCGAAGGGGTCGCGGAGCCGGACAGTTTTGCGAGCAAAAAAATATGGAAACGCGCCACGATACTTTCCGCGGGCGTGATTATGAACGTGGTGTTGTGTTTTTTATGTTTAAGCTTAGCATTTTTTATTGGCGCGCCGCAAATCGTTGATCAGCCACAAAGTAACATGGCGGTGGCGGATCAAAAAATTCAAATCGTGGCGGTGGTGAAGGATAGTCCGGCGGAAAAGGCGGGATTGCAAATCGGCGACGTGTTGCTTGAAATCGACGGTCAGAAATTTACCGCGATTGAAGCGGTGCAAGCGTTTGTCGGAGAAAAAGAAGGAAAGGTTTTGCCGCTGGCGATCGATCGCTTTGGCGAGCGCAAAGAATTCGCCGCGGCGCCCGTTAAGTTGAGCGAAACGGGTAAGGCCGGATTTGGTGTGGGGCTCGCCACTTCGGGCATTGTTTCGTATCCGTGGTATGCGGCCATTTGGCTGGGTCTTAAAACGACGATTTTTCTCGCTTGGCAAATCGTTTTAGCTTTTTACACTTTGATAAAAAACGCGATTGTTGGTTTGCCTCTCGGCGTGGATTTGGCCGGACCGATCGGTATTGCTGTCATGACCGGCCGGGTGGCACGTCTCGGCTTTGTCCACATCCTCCAGTTTACGGCGCTTTTGTCCATGAATCTCGCCATTATTAATTTTTTGCCGTTTCCGGCGCTGGACGGCGGGCGGGTGTTGTTCCTTATTATTGAAAAAATCAAAGGCAAGGCCGTTAATCAAAAAGTGGAGCAAATCGCGCACACCATCGGTTTCGCGTTGCTCATGCTGCTCATCGTGGTGGTGACGGGCCGCGACTTTTTCAAGTTCAAGGATTCATTTATAAATCTATGGCACAAGATAATCAGTTAGAGTTTCCGACGCGTCAACCGACTCAAACGGATGCTCGCCGTGATAATGATCCGGACTTGACGCGGCGCGAAGACAAAAAAGAACTTTTCGCGGCGATCGCGGTGCACACAAACGCGCTGGAGGATCTTTTTGATGAAGCAAAATACACCGTTGAAGAGAATAGTTTTTTGCAAAAAAAAGTACATTTGTATCAATGGCAAAAGCCGGGCTTGGTGGCTTATCGTACCGAAAAAAGAGCGCGAGCGAAAATTATCGATCGAGAGTTGGCTGGTGAGTCCAATGCGCGGCGGCGACAGGAATTGATAGATGAAAAAAACGGTTTGTTGGCGGAGCTGGAGGATTTGACGCGGGCGGTGGACGAGGGAAAGTCGCATAAGTTGGCGGATGAGAAAAAGAATCGCCTGCGTACAAATTGGGTGAATTTTGTTATGGGCAGAACTCAGCTCATTATTGAAGATTTTGGGACGAAGAGACTTGGCGTTGACTGCGGTTTTGGCGCGTTGGCTGATGAAATGAAAATATTACAGACAAAGTATAAGGAATTACTGCGTCAGGAAGCGCGGCTCAAGTCCGTGTTGGAAGATTCGTCCGATATTGATGAGCCGCGGGTAAAAATGCGCGTGGCCGTGATGGCCGCGGAATTGCAGGATGTTTATCAAATGAAAAAGGAATTTGTTACGACCGAGTTAGAGCGGTTCAAAAATCGTTGTTTGCAGCGTCTGCGCGACCTGCGGCGCCGGTTGTTGGGGGAAAAGTTGGAGGTTTGATTGGTTTTGTGGTATAATAATAGCAATAGTTGAAATGGAAAAGGGCAAAGTTGAAATCACAGGGCGCAAGTTACAAGTCCAAAGTCCAAAGTCCAAAGTCCAAAGTTAAAAGTCCGAATCACAGGACGCAAATTAAAGCGCAAAGAGTAGGATTGTGATTACAACTTTTACCTTTGCCTTTTGCACTTTTAACTACTCAAATATGGTAACAAAAACAAAAAAAACAAAAATCAACGGCCAATACCACGCGATAGATGCGGTGAAGTTGTCGCTTATCAAGTCGGAGCTTAATTATTTCAAAGGTTTGTCTATCATGTTGACGGTGCTGATCTTGTGCGTGTTCATCGCCTTTGGCGCGCTCTTTAGCGCCATGTATCTGGAGACGCGCATTACGCGCGAGATTTTTCAGGTGGCCTTGAAAGATCAATTGCCGCCAAATCTGCAAGCCCCGATTGCCGGCGTGATTGACGTGGCCGACGAAGTGGCGTTGGCGGAGGAGAAAGAGGTTTTGGCGGATGAAGAAACGCCATGTTGCGGTGAATCTGCTTCAACGGATAAAATTGATTTTTCCCAATGGCTTTCATTTTCCAAATATGGTGTAAAGGTGTTATTCCCGGAAACATGGACGTATCTTGATCGGCCGGAGCAAAAGCATATTCACTTGTTTGCCGATGGCGGCGTGCGTGATGGTGATTCCACAGAGGCTGGCAACGTGGTGATTTCGTTTATTAAAGATGACATTTACAAAAATTATCCGGCCGAATCATTGGCAATATCGGGGGTTATGTCAAAGCGCTACGTGGTGCCGGGCGAAGATGTTTTAATCGTGCCGCTTGACGGTCAATTCCTGCGCGTGGCGTTTGACGGCGCGATTGAGGCGGACGTGCGGGACGGGATCATCTATAGTTTAGAATTGACGAAGTAATTGTCGCAAGATGGAAAACAATATTTCAAAAATTAATAAGTTTATCGTTTGCATAGAGCAGGATGAGGATGGCGCGTTTGTCGGTGCTGTGCCAGCGGTACGGAGCTGTTACGCTGAGCAACAGAGCATGCTAAGAAACTCGCAACAAGTTTTAAGACTTTGTCTTCGAAACAGTTAAGTTATATGAGAATGTCGCCGTGGGGATTGATTTCTTTCAATCTTCACGGTTTTTTGGTATAATGAATGAGAAATTGGAAACTGGAAATTGGAAATTTGGGTCGGCTAATGTCGAGCAATTATTGCGATTAAGCCTATCAGCCAGCCCTAATTTTCAATTTCTAATTTCTTATTTCCGTTTTATGTTAAAAGTGGCGATTAACGGCTTTGGCCGGATTGGCCGAGCCGCATTTAGAATTATTTTGGAAAGACAGGATATGCAGGTGGTGGCGATCAACGACCTTGGCGATGTAAAAAATTTGGCCTACCTTTTGAAATATGATTCGGTTTATCGGCGTTTTGATCGAGCGGTGGAAGCGCGAGACAAGGGTCTGTCGGTGGGTGGAAAAATGTTTCAGTTTTACTCGATCGCCGAGGCGGAAAAATTGCCGTGGGGCAAGCTGGGCGTTGACGTAGTGCTTGAATGCAGTGGCGCGATGACAACGCAAGAAGCGGCTGAACTTCATCTGAAAGCCGGAGCGAAGAAGGTGCTGATTTCCGCGCCAACAAAAAGCGAAGGCGTGGTCACGGCGGTGCGTGGCGTTAACGAAGAAAAAATCAAAGGTCAAAATATCGTGGCCAACGCTTCTTGCACCACCAATTGCGTGGCGCCGATCATGGCGGTGCTGGATGAGGCGTTTGGCGTGGAAAAGTCGTTGTTAACCACGGTGCATGCGATGACGGCCAGCCAGCGTACCGTTGATTCGGTCAATCCGAAAGATTGGCGCGAGGGACGCGCGGCGAGCGCGAATATGATTCCTTCGACAACGGGCGCGGCTATCGCCACTGCTTTGGTATTGCCGCAGTTGGAAAATAAGTTTGACGGCATTGCGGTTCGCGTGCCGGTGCTTTGCGGCTCCCTGTCTGATATTGTGGCCGTTCTTAAAAAAAATGTTACGGTTGAACAAGTCAATGGCGCTTTTACCAAGGCGGCGAAGGATAAGCGTTTCAACGGGATTTTGGAAACCACGGAAGATGAGTTGGTTTCCGCCGATATTCTCGGGACAACGGCGTCCGCGATCGTTGATTTGAAGTTCACCAAGGTTGTTGACGGCAATCTGGTTAAAGTGCTCGCGTGGTATGATAATGAATGGGCGTATGCGAATCGGTTGGTTGAAATGGCCGAGCGCATGGGGTAGTGCAAAGTCCAAAGTCCAAAGTTAAAAGTCCGAAGCACAAAGCGCAAGTCCTCGTCGGAGGACGAGTCCCTGCCCGCAATGCTATGCAAAGCGTGGCAGGCGGGCGTCCTTTGGCGGACAAAGTCTAGAGTCTAAAGTCTAAAGTCAGAATCGCAAGGCGCAAAGTCAAAGGTCCAAGTTTTGTTATTGGGGATTTGCTTGGGGCTTGGGATTTATTTAGAACAATTAGGTTAATTAGAATAATTTTTTATGTGGTTAACTTACATCGTGACCTTCATTTTTGGTGCGTGCATCGGCAGTTTTCTTAACGTGGTAATTATTCGCTGGCGCGAGGGGCGCAAATTGTGCGGCCGATCCAGTTGCCCGCATTGTCAGAAGAACATCAATGTTTTGGACATGATTCCGATCGTGAGTTTTTTCCTGTTGCGCGGCCGGTGCCGACACTGTGACAAGAAGATTTCATGGCAGTATCCGTTGGTGGAATTTTGGACCGCGGTTTTGTTTACGTTCGCTTATTACAGCCTGGCGCAAGCCGGTTTTGCCATCAATTTTATTTCGTTGATTTTTCTTTTGAAAGTGTTTTTCATCACGGCGGTGCTGATCGTGGTGTTTGTGTCCGATCTGCGTTACTCTTTGATTTATGACAAAGTAATCATTCCGGCGTGTGTTGTTGTCTTTGTTCTTGACTTAATTTTTGCCACCTTTTTTGTGCCGGCGGCGCAAACGTTTTTCTTGGCCGGCACGATTATGTACTTGAAGTCGGCGATTATGGCGGTGGCCATTTGTGCCGGTTTTTTCTTAATTCAATATTGGTTGTCGAATGGCAAATGGATCGGCGCGGGTGATATTTGGCTGGGCGTGTTCATGGGTCTTGTTCTTGGCTTTCCGAATATTATCGTGGCCATGTTTCTTGCCTATGTTGGCGGCGCAATTGTCAGTCTTATACTTATCGCGCTCAAACAAAAAACCATCAAGGGGCAAGTGCCGTTCGGCGTGTTTTTGACGGCCGCCACTTTTGCCGCCGCGCATTGGGGGCATATTGTGTTGAATTGGTATCTGAATAAATTTATCAATTAAAAATAGCTAAGGTTATTCGTCCCTGTTACGGCCACGCCGTCAAGCTGTTTTTCCCCTACAACCTACTACCTACAACCTACTCCCTCCCATATGCAAAAGGGTTTCACGCTTGTTGAATTATTGATTTCATTATTCATCGTCGGAATAATCACCGCCATGGGGGTGGGCAGTTTTGTCAGTTACAACGAAACGAAGAAGTTGAATTTGGAAGCGAAAAATTTGGCCATGCGGATTTCGGAGATGAAAGTGAAAGCGTTTTCCGGCGGTTCGGTTGACGGCGCGGTGCCGCAAATGTTTGGCGTTGAAACTCTGCCGGCCGCGGCTGGTGAATACACGTTGTTCGCCGATAACGATGGCGATTGTGCGTTCGGTGCGGGAGACGCGGTGGTGGAAAGGGTGACGCTAACGAGTGGTGTTAGTTTCGCCGGACTCGGTAATGGTAAGCGGCTATGTTATAAAATTCGAGAAAATAAAACTTGTTTGTTCGGCGGCGCGTGTCCCGGCTCCGGTTCTTACGAATTTTCTTTGACCGCCAAGAACAAGACGGCGGGAGTGGCGGTGGATTTGGCTACCGGCTTGGCAAAAGTAATGACGATAAAGTAGCTGTTCGTGATGAAAAAATATTATAACGAGATGTTTAAGCGCTATGGAAACTACAAAAGACGTACTGTTCAAAGGTAAAAAGATTAGGAAAGCACTATTTCAAAAGGAGTGGTGGTTTTCTGTTGTTGACGTGATCGAGGCGCTTACTAATAGTGACCGGCCAAGTGTTTATTGGACAGCGATGAAGGCGAGAGTTAAAGAAGATGATGGATTTCAGTTATTTACAATTTGTAGACAACTGAAATTGGAGTCGGCCGATTAAATTCGGCTGGCCAAAATAACGGTAAAAAAATAGCTATTCACGGATGAGGGTAAGTTTGGGAAAAAATGAAAGAATGGAACAGAAAAACATCTCAACCGTTCCCGTTCTGGGAACAGTTAAATAATCGTGTGTAACAATTTAAGGTGAATGGACTATCTCGGGTTTAAGTTTAGAAGCGGAAAAATATTTCATGAAAGATAGACCAGGTCAATCCATGATTGAAGCAATCGTGGCCGTGGCGATCATCGGGATCGCGTTGGTGGGTTTTTTGTCGCAGTCAACCTACAATTATTTGGCCGTGTCCGAATCGTTCACGCGCAACATCGCCTCGAATTTGGCGCGCGAGGGGATCGAGGTGGTTCGCAACATGCGCGACACAAACTGGTTGAAAGGCTGTCCAAACCCGGAAAAGCCGGCGGAATGTTTTGTCTGGAATAGCGGCTTTAGCCAGAATATGGAATATTCGGCCGTGGCGATTTTGGACGTGGAGGCGAAAAAATGGTCGCTTAGTTTTGTTAATAAAGACTTTGATGTTTGCGTGGCCGATCAGACTTGTTTGTTGTATAAAGATCAATCAGGTATCCTGACGGCCATGGCCGCGGGAGCGGAGCCGTCCATTTATTATCGACAACTTGAATTACGGCCGATTTGTTCCGATGAATTGGCGTGCGGTGGTGATGGCGTTTGCCAGTCGGGAGAAAAATGTCCCGGCGAACAGATCGGCATCGAAGTGGCGGTGAGAGTGGGATGGAAAAAGGGGGAGGTGTTGCGGAATGAGATGGCGGTGGAGCGGTTATATAACTGGAAATAACGAGGAGATAAAATAACACAAATTTTTATACCTACGACCTACAACCTACAACCTACAACCTCACTGCGGAAAGGGTTTACTTTGATTGAGATGCTCGTCGTTATGTCCGCTTTTCTCACGCTAATGCTGGTGGTGAGCGATATTTTTTTGTCCGTTTCGATTAACCAAAGAAAAGTTTTAGCGGAAGAGCAGGCGTTAATGGACTTACAGTTCAATCTGGAAGAAGTTGTGCAAAAGGTGCGCCTTGGTAAATTCGATTACGACAGCATGTCGTTGCCGGAAGCGCCGCTGGCGCTCTTGATGAACGGTACCGATCATGTCAGTTTTTTTCGGCAAGAGAATAATTGCGCGAACGGCACAGCCGGTTGTTTGATTATGAAAACGAGCGATAAGGAGCAAATAATTTCCGCGGATAATGTTGACGTTCAAAGTTTTGAATACATTTTGACGCCGGAACAGAGCCCGTACGTTTACGACGCAGTGGCGAAAAAGTATTTGAGCGACCGGCAACCGCAAGCGGTTTTATTGTTGAAAGCCAAGGTGCGAGCGCCGCACGCGGAAGATCAAAAAGAAATTACTTTACAAACCACGGTTAGTTCCAGATATTATGAGCGTTAAGCTTCAAAATCGTCCCGGCAACGTGCTTGTTTACGCCGTGTTGACCATCGCGGCGATTTTGAGTTCCACGATCGTGGTTTCGAACTTTGTGCGCAGTTTCGTGCGGCAAACCGGCGCGGTCAGCAATTTAACCGGCGCGTTTTATGCGGCGGAAAGCGGCGTGGAACGCGCACTGTTTACGGTACGCAAGCAGGATGAATTGCCACTAGTAGGTGATTGTTTGTCCGGGGCAGAGTGCCAGCTCGCGGTGAACGATGCGGCGGTTTTGGAAACGAAATTGGATTTGCCGTTGAATCAAAGCACGCAAATTGATTTGTTCAACCCGGAGAAAAACAGTTTGAGCCATGGCGTTGAATCGGTGGGGCTCGAATGGCTCGGTGGTGGCTGGTTGGAATTGACGTTTGTGGAATGGTCAGCGCAGAATTCGTTTGATTGGCAAAAGTGGGATGAAACGATTGAACCGAAGGACTTAAACGTGCAAAAAATGTTATATTCCGGCGGCAAGGTGATAGTTAATTTTCCGAGCGCGGCGAAGAACTATCGTCTGCGCGTGAAGGCGCTTTACGCGCCGGCCGCCGGTTTGACCGTTCGACTTTTCAGCGCAGACAACTTGCTCGGCAAGGCTTTGCCTATCGCGAATACGCTCGAGCTCACCGCGACCGGCACCTATCGCGACGCTACGCAGAAAATTACAGCCACACTACCTCGTTATGCACCGATGAGCGGGTTGTTTGATTATGTGTTGTTTAGTGAAGAGAAGTTGGTGAAATGAGTGAGGGGACTGTCATGTCTGTGGCGATTGAGGCGGTTCCGCGAAACCGTGCTAAACTTTGCGCGAAACAACGCGAACGTCTGATGATAAATTAATTGATATATTTTATGCTCGGTCTGAAACGCGGGACAGTAAAGTTGGCATCGGCTCATGATGAATGGGCAAGGCTTTTTGAGGAAGAAAGGCAACGATTGATCAAGGCGATCGGTAAGTACATTGTAGACATTGAGCATGTCGGTAGCACGGCTATTCCGGGCGTGCCAGCAAAACCGATAATTGATATTCGAATTGCCATTCCGTCATTGGCTGATTCATATATTGAAAATATGATTGCGCCGTTGAAGGCAATGGACTATTCGTACATGCACAAATTTCCTGACAGACATTTCTTTGCCAAAGGCCCTGAAGAATGTCGAACGCATCATATAAGCTTTGTGAAGGCCAACAGCGAAGTCGGCTGGCAAGACGCCATTTTGTTCCGTGATTATTTGCGGCGTAACGATGGCGCTCGTGAGGAATATGCTGTGCTCAAGCGGGAGCTGGCCAAGAAGTTTGCTGAAGATCGGGCATCATATACCAAGGCCAAGGAGGAATTCATTGGAAAGATAGTGCAACTTGCGCGGTTGGAGAAATAGTTTGCAAGTAAAAAATTCAATTTATAGCTGTAAACAAAATGGCAAACTGGGATAAAATTTATCGTGATTATAAAAAAGGCGGCCAGGCGTGGGCCACGCTAAGCGGAGAAATAATTCCGGAATTCAAACTGGTTTTGCGTCAAGAAAAATTTAAGTTCAAGCGCGCCTTTGATATCGGATGCGGCACGGGAAATTACCTGGCGTACTTGGTAAGCAACGGGTTTCAGGTGGCAGGAACTGATTCCAGCCCGACGGCCGTGAAAATGGCGCGAGCGTTGTTTGACAAAAAAACAGGGCGTGCCATAAAAGTGGCGAATATGTTTAAGTTGCGAATTCCGAAGAATAAGTATGACTTGATCATGTCGATTGCCGCTATTCATCATGGGATGAAAAAGGATGTGGCGCGTTTGGTTGGCAAAATTTATACCGCGTTAGTTCCAGGTGGCAAAGCGTTCATCACTTTTCCTGATCTTGTCAGTTCACAGCATTGGGACACGTTTAAAACAAACAAAGATTTGGGAAATGGTACGTTTTCGCCTTTGTCCGGGCCGGAAAAAGGTTTGCCGCACAGTTTTTTTACCAAAGAGGAGATTGCCAAGATGTTTGCCAAGTTTCGGATGGTGAAAATGCAGCTGGATAAGCGGGGGCGGTGGGTGGTGAGAGCGGTGAAACAGGATAGTCGGGACTCGCGTAATAAATATAAACAAGAATATGTTTGAAAAAAAAGTTGGCGGAGCGAGTGAAAAACAAGAGCTGGCCGGGATGGTCCGATCGTTTTCGCGCGCGGACGTGGAAGGATTCAGTGTCCCGGAGTTGGAACGCAATATTGTGTTGCCCGCGGGATTTTATCAGGCCACCGCGCAGATCGCTCGCGCGGAAAGAGAAAGTCGCGGTGTTATGTTGGCGAGCGTGGTGCGGTCGGAAGGAAAAGATTTTTATGTTGTTGAATACATGCAGACACTTGGTTATGGCGATAAGGTGAGCGTTTTTCCAAGTGAAGAGAAGCGGCAGGCTTTTATTAAAATGATGCAAGAGCGAGGAATGGGGATGAAGCTCGTTGAATATCACTCTCATACCGTCGGTACCGGTTCAATTTGGCGCAATCGTTTTTCAGATGGTGATTTTTATACGATTGAAAAAATGTTGGCGAAGAATCCGGATTATATGCATGTTTTGTTTACGCCGACCAACATCCTCACGTTGTCGCAAAAGGCGGCGGCTTTCAAGCTGGCACGCGGAAATCAAGACGCGTTGGCGGCGGCGATGGAAAAATTCGAAAGCTGGCAAGAGGTGTTTTCAACGTATTCATCAAAAGGATAAAACATTATGTCATGGCAAAAAGTTTTTCAAAAAGGACAAGAACTGGTCTTGGCCACAGCGTCGAAAAAGGGCGAACCGAACGCGAACGTGGTGGAGTCGCTGGGCTTTTGTGACGGCAAGCTGATGGTGATAGACGTGGTGATGAATCGGACGATCAAGAATCTGCGCGCCAATCCGAAAATTTGCGTTTACGGCGCAAGCCGGGGGAAGTATTATCGTTTGACCGGCGCGGTGCGGCTCGTAACGAGTGGTAAGTATTTTGATTGGTGCGTCAAATATTCGAAGGGCTACAAAGTTAGAACAGCGATTATAATCAAAGTGAAGTCGGTTTTTGATTTAGAAAAAATGAAAAAAGTTTTATGACTTGGTTGTGGTTGGTTATTGCGACAATCGTCCTTTGGACGATCGTTAATTTGTTCGACAAGTATATCATCAGCCACGAATTGCGTGATTCGGTTTTGGTGACGACGATTTTCGGTTTAACCAGTTGTTTGCTGTTCGTCGGTTTTGCCTTGGTCGTGGGCGGTGATTTTTTTGGCAATCCGTTGGTCGCAATCGTGACGGCGCTCGGCGGCGTGGGTTATTCCATCGCCTCATGGTGTTATTATCGCGCCATGAAAGGAGAGGAAGTGTCGCGGTTCGTGCCGATTCTCGCCACGGAGCCGCTCATTATCGCGGTGGCGGCGTACTTCCTGTTTGCGGAAAGATTGGCGTGGACAAACTATCTCGGTATTATTATCGCCGTGATCGGTGCGATTTTGATTTCTCATCATAAATCACAAAATAAAGCGGCGGAACGGATTTTACACCTGGCGATTTTGGGCGCGCTGGTTTTTTTCTCCGCCCGCAATTTGATTTTTAAATACGCCACCGGTGAAATTGATTTCGGCGCCACGTTGTTTTGGTTCGGGCTTGGCGAAGCGATTTTGCCGTTGATTTTTTTCTTTTTCCATCATCCGCATTTGGCCGCCAAAGCGCGACTCGGCGTCAAACACCTGGTCGGCACGGCGCTCATCAACGAAGCGGCCACTTTACTTTTCGCCAAAGCGATTACTTTGGGGCCGGTTTCTCTTGTTACCGGAATGCTCGCGACCAAGCCGCTTTTGGTTTTTGTTATGGCCACATTTATGAGTTTTTTCCATCCGAAATTTATTAGAGAAAATCATTCGCGAGCGGTGTTGGTCAAAAAGTGTTTAGCAGTGGTGTTGATTATGGTTGGCGGGATGTTCATCGTGATGAAATAGAGGGAGAACGCAGAGTGAAAAGTCTAAAGTCCAAAGTCAAAAGTCATAACCGCAACAAAAATAATTTATGGATAAGAAGCAGGCCAAAGAACGATTAGAAAAATTAAAAGATCAAATGCGCGAAATCGATCACGCGTATTATGTTTTGGATCGACCGATCGTGTCCGACGCGGCGCGCGATAGTTTGAAAGATGAAGTGGAAAAGATTGAAGCGGAATTTCCCGATTTAATCACGCCGGATTCGCCGACGCAACGCATCGGCGGCGTGGCGCTTAGCAAATTTGAAAAGATTAAACATGAAATTCCGAAATACTCGTTGGACGATGTTTTTGATTTTGACGAAGTGCGCGAGTTTGACAAGCGCGTGCGGCGGTTCTTGAACCT
>Ga0208373_1003957_pt1 | contig 13889 bp, 14 predicted proteins | sample RifOxyC2_FD_184036 | JGI IMG/M metagenome (GOLD analysis project Ga0208373, IMG submission 184036) | Soil microbial communities from Rifle, Colorado - Rifle Oxygen_injection C2 (SPAdes) | ecosystem: Environmental > Terrestrial > Deep subsurface > Rock core/Sediment | place: Rifle, Colorado...
TTTATCAGGAATATTAGTTTATATTAAAAAACCAGAGAGTCTTAATCCTTTACGTATTCTAAAAACCAATATTAATGGTGTTTTTGCCACATTTAAATCTCTGCCTGAGGGAGAATATCTTTTTGATATTAAAGATCCAAAAGAGACCTATTTATTTGATACAATCAAAGTAAAGATCGAAAGTTCTGATAATAAAACAATTGAAATTATTTCCAAAGAATTAATATGACATCATCAAAACAAACATCACCGGTTAAGGCTTCAACACAAGCTTTTATTGAGATTGAAGAAATAAAAGATGATATAGTTTTAATGAAGGATTATTCCGCCGCCACCGTCCTTGAAGTGTCGGCAGTTAATTTTTGGTTACTGTCTACTGAAGAACAACAGTCAATCATTTACGCTTATGCTGGATTATTAAATTCTTTATCTTTCCCTATCCAAATATTGATTTTATCAAAAAGGATGGACATCTCAGCGTATCTTGAATATCTTGAAGGAAAAATTATCAGTCAATCATCTGATTTAATAAAAACCCGGTTGGTTTCATACCGGGAACTTATTAAAAATATAATCAAAAAAAATACGGTTTTGGAAAAGCGATTTTTTTTTGTTGTTCCTTTTTCTCCATTGGAGCTGGGAATTTCCGGAAGCAACCCCGGGTCTTTAAACAAACAATATGTTATTAACCGAGCAAAAACTGCCCTTTACCCAAAGCGAGATAACCTGATTCGCCTTCTTGGCAGGACCGGATTAAAAGGAACAATTTTAAATAATCAGGAATTAACCGAGCTTTATTACAACTTATATAATCCGTCCTCAACCGGCAGAAAATTAGCCCCAATTGAAAGTTATACCGATGTAGTTATGACAACAGAATAATATGAATTTATTTAATCTATTTTCCAAACCAACTAACCAAGAAACCAATAGCCAAGCTTCCAATAGCATGGCTCAGACTTTAGCCAATGGTTCAGTTTCTGTAAAGGATTTAATCTCTCCTTCATTTATTGAAGTAGATTTTAATCATCTGAAAATTGATGAAAAATATTATCGTACTTTATATGTCGTTGGTTATCCTCGTTATGTCTCGGCTAACTGGCTTTATTCTCTAATTACCTTTGACCATCCTTTATATGTCTCAATGTATATTTATCCAACTGAGAGTAAAAATGTTCTTGAAGATTTAAAAAGAAAAATTGCCGAAATGGAAGCGACGATTGAAACAGATATTAAAGCCGGAAAAGTCGTTGATCCGACAGTCCAAGTCGCTCTTGATGATGCTCTCGCTCTTCAGGCTGAGCTGGCAAAAGGCGCCGAAAGATTTTTTCAATTTGGTTTATACATTACCATCCCGGCCGACACTCTTGAAGAATTAAATCAAAAAACAAAAGAAATCGACTCTGTTTTATCATCTCTTTTAATTGTTGCTCGCCAATCAACTTTAGAAATGGAAGAGGGTTTTAAATCAACCTTGCCTTTATTTTATGATCGGCTTGGCGTTTGGCGAAATATGGATACGACCTCACTGGCAACCACCTTCCCGTTTGCGACCGCCTCACTGACCCGCAATGAAGGAATTCTTTATGGAATCAATGAACATGATGGATCTTTAATTATTTTTGACCGGTTTACTTTAGAAAATGCCAACTGTGTAATCTTAGGTAAATCAGGCGGTGGAAAAAGTTTTATGATCAAACTTGAAGCTCTCCGATTACTGATGATGGGGACTGATGTTATTATAATTGATCCTGAAAATGAATATGAAAAATTAGTTCCTGCCGTTGGCGGAGAGTATGTGGTTTTTTCATCATCATCAAGTTATAAAATCAATCCGTTTGATCTGGAAAAAACCAACGCCGGCCCGGATGAACTTTCTAATAAAATTCTCGACCTACACTCTCTCATGCGGGTAATCATGGGGGAACTAACTCCTTCTCAGGACGCACTATTAGACAGAGCTTTGGTCTTAACCTATCGGGAAAAAGGAATTACTCAGGATCCGGAAACTTTTTCACTTGAGCCCCCCTTGCTTGAAGATCTTTTTAAGGTTTTTGCCGGTATGGAAACTCCTGAAGCAAAAGAAATGGCTGACCGCTTGGAAAAATTTGTCTCCGGCTCGGCTGCCGGAATTTTTAATCAACATTCTAACTTTGATATAAAAAATCCTTTTACCGTCTTTGGTATCCGTGACCTGGAAGAAAATTTGCGTCCGGTGGCCATGTATATTGTTCTCGACTATATTTGGAACCGCGTCCGCAGGGAGAAGAAAAAAAGAGTTTTGATAGTGGACGAGGCTTGGTACCTAATCAAACAAAAAGATTCCGGTGCCTATCTTCATTCTTTTGCCAAGCGTGCCCGTAAATATCAGTTAGGATTAACAACAATAACCCAGGATGTTGAAGATTTCTTAACTACTGATGAAGGAAAAGCGATCATAACTAATTCCTCTCTTCAAATTATATTGAAACAGTCAACAGCTGCGGTTGAAATAATTGCCAAAACTTTCTTTTTGACCGGTGGAGAAAAGCATTTCCTTCTTCAGGCCGGAGTCGGAGAAGGTCTATTCTTCGCCGGACACAACCACGTCGGCTTCAAAGTCATTGCTTCAGAGGAAGAAAAAGGGTTGATTGAATAAGTTGTACTGTTGTACAACTTGACAACATTTTCCGCTTCATTTATAATGAATACATATGAAAAAAGTTAGTGTTTATTTACTTCGAGATAATCTTGCCTCCTATTTAGATGAGGTTACAAAAACCGAGGTTCCCTTAGTGGTTTGTAAATATAATAAGCCCATCGCTGTCATCATGCCACCAAAAAAGGAAAACATTGATGATGATTTTGATAAATATTTTGGTTTTTTGGGTGGGGGGGAAACGGGCGACGAGTTAGTAAAACGAGTTCGCAGAAATAAAAGAGAGAAAAAATATGTAGAAAATTTGCGTAAGGGAATTACATGAAAAAAATATTTATTGATACAAACATTTTAATTGATTATTCAAAAGGGTATGGATTAAAGTTAAAGCCCCTCTTAGAAATGCAAGTAGAAGATTTAGCCCATTTATACATAAACACAATTATTATTGTTGAGTACATGAATGACTATAATCTTACAAATAAAGAAATGATAACTAAGTCAGAAAAATTTCTGCAAAAATTTAATTTAATAGATATCAATAAAAACATTGCTTATATTACCGCAAATCTTTTAAGAACAAAACAAATTTCTTATATTGGTGACGCCATAATCGCCGCCACTTGTATTGAAAATAAACTTGAACTTTTTACAAACAATCAAAAAGATTTTAGAAAAGTTAAGGGTTTAAAGTTTTTTAACTTAGACAGCAAAAAATTCTAACGTTCTCTACGAGTCTGGACGCGCTTTCTAAAGGCTTCTGATAACACCATATTTTGACAGGCGCGAGGTCGTTCAAACTTTTTTGTATAATGTGTCTATGATAGATGGTGAACCTCAAATTGGCCTACGTTCATTTAATAAACTTCCCGATAAAACTTTGTTAAGACAAATAAATCCAATAAGGCCTCAATCAGAGTTAATTAAACAAATTGCTTCAAAAAGAGAAACTAAAATTGATTTGTCGTTAATTGAAAATAAACCTTATGTGGAAATGGTTAAGGATGTAAAACAAGACCTTATAAGAATTTATGGATTAAATGGAATTAAAATTACCGAAGATATGTTTCCGGAACTCATAATTTCAAGAAATAAAGATAAGATAAATGGAAGCTCTAATACTTATTTAGGTACAGAAAATGTTGCGGTTGTCACAATAGATGAAGTACCTTCCTTGTTTGACGTAATTCATATATATCATGAACTCGGGCATGGAATTTCCTCAAGAACAGTAATATTAGATCAAGAAAAAGGTGAAAATATCTATTTTCATACTGGCCTTAGAACATTGAATATGTTATCAAAAGTTAATACAGGTCAAATATTAGAAGAAGGTTTAATGAGACATATGAGTATACAATACGCTGCTAATTCTAAAGATCAAACAGCAAGCGAATTGAGAAAAAAGTTTTTTGAAGATCTCGAAAAAAGAGAAATAGTTTCCCCTGGAGAGTATCCTGATACTGATGAAGGAAGATATCAAGCGGTAAAAGAAAATACCAAATCAAGAATGGATTATTCTTATGCACTGACAACCATTTTAGATTTACTTCAAGCTGAAAGAGCCCTAAACAAAGAGCAAAATGGAAAATTGTTATCAGAGTTACTTTGGGCAAGAGTACAATCAACTAGGAAAAAAGGTCTCATTCGGTATATAGATAGTATTACAGCAAACGGGATAGGGAGTCGAGTTATAACAACGCCTTTAGAAGCAGAAAAAATTAAAGATTTAAATGTCGATATAAGGGATGCTTATTTAACTCGTGTAGGTAAATGATTTATTAATAATTACTTGAATAAAAAATTCTAGCATCCTTCACCACCCTTCGCCCTACGGACTACGGAGTGGCAAAACGAGTCTGGACTTTATGTGTTTAGATCGTTCGGACTATCTAAACCAACATAAAACACTTCAGCATTTAAATCTACTTATTTAAGTTTATAAATTTATATATTAATAATTTTCGAAATGATATAATAATCGATATGCCGCAAGAACCAAATTTACTTTCAGCAAGAGCAAAACTCCCTGTCCCAGGAGATTATTCAAAATCCTCCCAAATAATGAATCCTGCTGATAAATCCCTATATCTTAGTCAACAAATGGATCATTTTATAGTAAAAGTAAGACAAAGAATGTCTCCATCGGAGATCGAAAAACTTCCAACTGATAATGCCAGTTATGTTAATACAATGGTTACTAAATCATTGGATCACGTCGATGTTTTCCATGAAGATCTTGCTGATATGGTCGTTGCAAGATATTATTTAACTCCAAAAGGAGAGAGATATGTTTTTGATCCAGTGAATGGTGGAGCTTTATTTGTAGATGCTAATGGAGAATTAGTAACTTTAAAAGGCGCAAAAATAAAAACTGTAGAAAAAGGCATACAAGGAGAAGGAAACCAATATATTGAAGGTTATGATAAAGCATTTGTTTGGACAGGACCAGATGCTGAAAAAGAATTCACTCCAAAAGAACGTCCCATACCTGAACCGACATTACCTAATCATGAAACAATTTCTGCACGTCCAGAAAGAACAAAAATTACGCCCGAGATGAGAACAGATTTACTATATAGGCATATCAGAGAAAAAATGGCCGAGCTAGGTCAACCTGTTACTCCTAAATCTTCTGAAAGAGCGGATTTTGTAAATGCTCATATAAAAGCTGCTTTATCAAACATTGATCTGTTTAAAGACGAATTGACTGACACTATTGCTTTTCTTTATCATTTTCGACCAACTGCAGAAAGGTTTTTCCTTGATCCAAACACAGGAGGAACTCTCTTTATTGATGCAAAAGGTGAATTAGTAGTTTTAAATGATGCTGAAATATTAACCTCATCAAGTGGCGATCACACAAAATATATTGATAGCTATAGTACTTCGACTACATTATCGGGACCAGATAAAGGAAAAACTTTTTCTCCTAAAGAAAAACCTCTTCCTCCACCAATAAAACCACTCCAATATCGAGTATTACCTTCTAAGTAAGAACTATTGAATAAAAGTTTTTAATCTATTTTATTCCTCTAATCGCATCCATTAGTCTTCTTTGTGCTGCTTGCGTCTTCATGCCATCAGCCAAGATTTTTCTTGCCTCTGGGATTACTTTATCAACGGATTCATGACGCATAAGAATTGGCGCTATCTCAGAAAAATGCTCATTTATTTCTTTTATAACGGAATGTGAACGACGACCATATGAACGAATAAGCTTATCAAGCCTTATTAGAAATCCAGACGACCAGGAATTAGATACAGTTTGAAGAAATATTTTAGTTTTTGGGAACTGTTTGTCCTCAGGTAATTTTTGGTTATGTTCTTCAAAATAAGATTGATAAGCTAGATCTATTGAAATTTGGTTTTTCCCTGTTTCCATAACTCTTTTTAAAAGTGATTTTTCGTCGCCATATATTATATTTGGGTCTTTTGAAGGACATATTTCCTGACTTATTAAATCTGAGAGTCCTTCATTTAACCATCGAAGATTATTATAGAAACCTATACCGTGTTTTTCTGGAACTACAGCATAAAATGCGTGCGAATGATCCTCTGCATCAAAATCTGTTGCCATTTCGTCTATTTGTACTCTGTATGAATGACCAGCTAAATTATGAATTATTTCATGTGCAAATGTTGGTTTCATGACTTCTTCTATATCTAAAAAGGTACTTAACGTTACTTGTCCAGTTCCATAAGTAAACCCTGCACTCTTACTTTCTGTGAATGCTCTTGAATCATCAAAATAGATTGCTAATATTTTTTTAAGTTCTTCCATTCTTTCATTCATATCTGTAACATCTATACCATGATGAATCGCAAAATCTCTTACTGCTGATACAAATGGTGAGTCATAAAATTGTAGTAATTGAGTTCTTAATTCTTGGGTTGTTTCATCAAATCTTTTATTATTATTGATAATCATGTCTAGGTAAAGATCATTAGGTATAGTTTTTTTGAATATTATAAAGGCATCAATCATGTCTGTTGGGGATTGTATGCCAATTGGAAGTTTTTTGGGTCGTTTCGAAAGCTGTAATCCCTTAAGGTATTTGCGGTACAAATCAATATATCTTTTTCGTATACCTTCATCCTTAAAGGCATGGGTAAAAAAATTGTTTACTCCAGCTCTATAATCCTTATTAAGGGATTTCCGTGAATATTTAATTATTTTAGATAAATCTTCTTTAGATGCGGAAATAGCTTTGTCGAGTAATTTTTGTTCAGTTTTGATAAATGATTCAGGCAATCTTGCTTTCTTTAATTTGCGTAATCGATCATAACGATCTAAAATATTTTTACCGAACACAACATTTTGCTTAAATTCTTCACTAGGTATTTCATGATATTGTTGTCTGCTGATAAATTGTCTTTCAACAAGTTTAAAAGGCATTTTGGTTTCTTGTTCGGGATGGATAAATTTTGTTCCTGCTATTGATCTAATTTCAACCATATAACAAATAAGCCTATTAAAACTTAATAATTTTCTCCGAGTCGATTTTTTTACTCTTTAAGTATAATAAATAATCGTTCTTAAAAAACTTATATTATTAATCTTCTTGAACATTTTTATTCTTTAAAATGCCAATCCTTACGGAATTGGATTAGAGGCTGTTTTTAGAATTAAATTTACCGGTTTTTCGGTTTGAGGAAGAACTAGACTCATCCGGCGTTCTTTTTTCGATACTCTTTCAATGAAAGCTTTTATTTTCTGTCCAATCTTTAAATTTTCATCTCCCTTGAGTTTAGAGATATGAATTAAACCTTCTATTCCTGATTCTAATTTAACAAAATATCCATATTTTTCTTTCCTTGTAACTTCTCCTTCAACCTCTTTATCTTTTGGATATTTTTCTTCAATGATATCCCATGGATCTTTTTGAAGCCTTTTAAGGGAAAGGTTCAGTTTAAAATCGGTCATGTTTTTTTCTACAACATATACATCAATTGTATCTCCCACTGTTACAAACGAAGCGGCATTGGAAACTTTTTCCCATGAAATTTCAGAAATATGAATTAGACCTTCGACTCCTTCTACTTCACAGAAGACGCCAAATTCTGAAGCTCCTAATACTTTAGCTTTATAAGTTTTTCCTTCTTTTATCGCTTCAAATTTTTTTACCAAATCTTTATGGGAGATCTTCAAAACTGAAGCTTTTTGAGAAACAACCAAGCGGTTTTTTTCTTTGTCAACTTCAAGAATCTTTACTTTAACTTTCTGACCACGCATCTTTTCCGGTTGGGAAATAAACGGTTCGGTTAGTTGAATCTTTGGAATGACTCCACGAATCCCCATAAAGTTAATAAAGACTCCTCCCTTACCATATTCCCCACACATCACATCTATTTCTTCTTCATTATCCCGTTTTTTGATAAGAATATCCCATTTCCCTTTATCGAAGAATTTTCGCAATGAAACGACCGGAAAACCATTTTTTGACTCTTCACTAATTATTCTCACAAGAATTTTATCTCCAACACTAAGATAAGGAACATAAGTAGAGATTTCTTTTATCTCAAGCTCTCCAAGAATAGCTTGAGCTTTGCCACCAACATCAAAGACGATTCCCTTTTTTGAGATAGACACAATCTTTGCTTCGATCTCTTTCCCTTTTTTAAGCAGGCTGGGCTTGGTTTTTTCAAGAAGCGAGTCCATGATGTTCATGGTTACTTTTTTAGTTTTTGTATTTTTTTCTTCCTTCATTATTTAAATTTCTCCTTTTTTACGACTCCGGGATTAAGGGACCGTTCATAAATAATATTTATTAGTATTTATGATTACGTCCCTTTATGACGCAGACGCTGTTACGAGTTATACTATGTTATCAGCGGATGCGTCCAAATAATATACCAAATAAATGTCCTGTTAACAAGGGAAATTCTATTATTCCTTGAAATGTGAATTACTTTATGTTATATTATAGGGTGTTATGGAAAATATCTTATTACCGTCTCTGGTTATTAGATTTGTAAAATACTTAGAATCCCAAGGGAAATCATCTTTTACAATCGTAGCCTATAAGAAGGATCTTGAGCAATTTATCGGTTATTTATCTTCTCAGGAAGTTACCGATGTTCGTGAAATAAAGAAGAACCATATCGATGGTTTTATTAGTAAGCTTATCAATGATAGTTACACAAAAAAATCTGCTTCAAGAAAATTAAATTCCATAAGGACTTTTTTCCGTTATGTAAAGAATGACGGCATTATCGAGCAAAACCCTTCTCTTGATGTATCTCATCCAAAATATATTCAATCGGCCCCACGAATTTTTTCTAAGTTGGAATATCGGGCTTTAAGGGATTTTGCCAAGGAAGAGCCAAGAACTTACGCTCTTGTTGAAATCCTTCTTCAAACCGGAATAAAAATCGGAGAATTAGCCGGATTAAAAACTGAAGACATTAAAGAATCAACTATCCATATTACCCAATACGGGAAAACCCCAACCCGGGAGATTCCATTAAACAAAGCTGTAAAAAAATCTATTGGAGATTATCTAAAAAATCGATCTGAGTCAGAAACAGACGGCTATCTTTTTATTACTCGAACCGGTCACCCTCTTCTTATTAGAAATATCCGCCAAATTATCTCCCGTTGTTTCCGTGAAGTAGGTATTGAAAAGGCAACTGTTAACGATTTTAGAAACACATTTATTGCCCACCAACTTAAAAATGGTGCCTCTGTAGAGTATATTGCCAAGCTTGTTGGCCACCGCAGACTTTCTTCCACAGAACGCTTCTTAAACGTGGTTAAGGAAGAGATCCAGAAGAAAGAAGGATTAGGCGAACTTTAAACTACATTTTGTCTCTTATTTTATCTCCTTGACAACTGCTGTGGACTTGTTTATTATTTGTGGATAAGTTATCCACACACATAAATTATGTCCTTAATATCCTCTTACTGGAAAGATTTTATAAAAAACATGGGAGAAAAAGATAAAAATTCGATTATCTACCCTCTTTTAAGACAAGCAAAAATCCAAAGTGTTTCTGATGAAAAATTGACTCTCTCTGTAATAAGCGCCAGTCAGTTTGATTTTTTAGATAAAAGGGCAGATCAAATTGAGGCTTCTTTTTTTGACTTTTGCAAACAAAAGATTGAAATAAATTTTATTATCATAATTCCTACCAAAAAAAAGATAGAAGCCCCTCTCCTATCTTTTGAGCCAAGTATTGAAGATGTCTTTGCTAAGGCTGGATTAAATAAAAAATATAACTTTGATAATTTTGCTGTATCAACATCCAACCAGGTCGCCTATGCTGCCGCTCAGGCGGTCGTCAACAACCCAGGAAGTGCTTACAATCCTTTATTTTTATACGGTGGCGTCGGGGTTGGAAAAACCCACATCGCTCAATCTGTAGCTAAAAAAATTTTAGAGGCCGATCGAAATAAAAAGGTTTATTTTTGTCCCGGAGACAATTTTACAAATGAACTAATTGAATCCATTCGGGAAAAAGCCACTGGACGATTCCGGAAAAAATATCGATATTTAAATTTATTGATTATTGATGATATCCAGTTTATTGCCGGTAAAAACGCTGTTCAGGAAGAATTTTTTCATACTTTTAACTCAATCGCTTCTTCCGGAGGCCAAATAATTTTAACCTCCGATCGCCCTCCAAGCGCAATTAAAAACTTAGAAGATCGCCTTCATTCCCGTTTTTTAGGAGGTTTGACAGTCGATATTCAACCACCCGATTTTGAACTAAGGTCAGCTATTTTATTGATTAAAGCTAAAGAAAAAGGGGTTGAGATTGATATTGAGGCGGTTAAAATTATTACGGAAAGAATCACCGACTGTCGTGGACTTGAGGGAGCTCTTCTTTCAATTTATGCTAAAACCTTTGGATCAAAAGACAAGATTGATTTAGAGGCAGTTGAAATGTTTTTTTCCCAAGATAATAGAGAAAAGAAAAAAAGAGTTAATCCGACCGATGTAATAAAAACTGTTTGTTCTTTTTATAATATTAAACAGTCCCATCTTAAAAGCTCTTCAAGGGCGGCGTCAATTGCTTTTTACAGACAGATAGCCATGTATCTTCTTGAAAAAGAATTAGGGCTTACTTTAATAGAGGTAGCGGAACTATTAAATAGAAAAGATCACACCACGGCTCTCCATGCTAAACAAAAGATCGGCAATCTTATTCTCCGCGATCCAAATTTAAAGAAAGAGGTTGATATAATCACCCAATCATTATTTCAATCAACGTAGTTCCCACTATTTTTACACATTAATTTTTATCAGTTCTTTTTGTCTTGTAAATCTATTCCTGTTTTTATACACTTATACACACACACTATTACTACTATAAATAGATTTAAAACAATAAAATAAATGAAAATCCTTTTACATAAAAATGAATTTTTAGAAAAATTAGAATTATCTTCCCACTTTACTTCATCAAAGCTGTCATCCTCTACTTCACTTCAAGGAGTTTGTCTGATCGGGGAAGAAAGTATTGTTCATTTTTATTCAACCGACCTAAACTATTATTACCATTCTTTTTTAAAAAAAGAAAATAGTGATAAATTTAGAATAATTATTGAGCCAAGAAAAATAATTGAATTTTTATCTCTTCTTCCAGAAGCAAAAATAGAGATAGACATAAAAGAAAAGGCCATCGTCATATCTCAGGGAAAAATAAAAGGGCAATTTCCTCTTTTCTCTGATCAGGACTTTCCTTTCCCACCAAAAAACACAAAAGAAAGGCAAAAAATCAAAACATCATTTTTTAAAGAGAGTCTCCCCTTTCTTCTTTTTTCTGCCTCAAACGACGATACGAGACCGGTTTTAACAGGTGTTAATTTTGTCACCAATGAAGACAATCTCCAACTTGTCACAACTGACGGTTTTAGACTCTCTCTCTTAACTTTGAAAAAAGATTTACCCTTTACCTCAATAATTATCCCGGCCGGATTTTTGGCGAATGCACAAAGATTTATCAGTAAAGAAACAGAAATAGAATTTAGTTTTCTAAAAAATGAAAAACTTTTAGCTTTTTTTATTGGAAGTAATAATATGTATGTCCGGATGATAGAGGGGGAATATCCTCCATTTGAAAAAGTAATTCCGGCTGATAAAAAAACCACAGTGACAGTTGATGCTGAGGAATTTTTAAGAAGCGTAAAGCTGGTTTCCGTGTTTTCCAAGGAATTTTCCAACATCATAATAATGGAGGTGGAAAAAGATTCGGTAAAATTTATTCCTAAGGTGGGTCAGGGAGAAGAAGATGTTGTTTATCAGGACGCCCAAATTGAAGGAGAACCCCAAAAGATCGCCTTTAACTATAAATATTTAATTGATTTTTTAAATCATGCATCAGGTAAAAAAATTATAATAGAATTATTAAGGTCGGATGCCCCGGCGGTTTTTAAAATAGAAGGGGTGGGTAATTTTTTTCATATAATCATGCCGGTCAGGATTCAAGAATAATATGGAATCGTTTATTTTAGACACAAATCTGTTTTTCAACATCGGAGCTGGTCTTGGGATGGGGAAAAATACCGAAGAAATTGTTATTAAATTAACCGGAACAATAAAAAAACTTAAAAAAAACTCAAAAGCCGTTTTTTACATGCCCCCAAAAATTGTTGATGAATTTTTAAGCTTCTTTGAAAATAAAAATCAGGAATTTATTAAAAATTTTTTATCAACCGTAGTTATTAAATCACCTAATCCGTCGGCAACAAACTTTTCCAGCAAGGTTTTTTACCAACTAATAGAAGATATCCGCAATCGTAGTTATCGAGGACTTAATATTGCCGAAGAAGAAATTGTTAAGGCAGGAGAATTGATGATTGGAAAAAAATTTGAATCAAAAAAAGATTTTCAGATAGAAATTGGAAAATTTATAAAAAACTTTCGTAATCGTTACCGTAATGCAACCAGAACAGGGTTTTTGGACAGTGTGGCTGACCTGGACTTAATCATTTTATCCAAAGAGATCAATGGCTTCTTAGTGACAAGCGATGAGGGGGTTTTGGTTTGGGGAAGAATCTTCGGGATCAAAGAGATGCCCGCCTCAATCTTTCAGAAACGACTTGAAGGTCTGTTTCTTTAGAAATTTCTTCTTCATCGGGAATTAGGACAGAAACCCAATCCAACATTTTATCAGTGATAGTCTTTTGCGGAGTTTCCTGATAAAGAAGATGGGAAGAAAGAATGGCGATTAGTTTTTTTTTCATTTCCTCAGTTGGAACGACCAAGTATAGGTGATAAAAATAGGGAGACTGAGATACAACGGTTAAGGTATAAAAGCCGAATCTTTTTCCAAAATAAAAATGGGAAAGTATTTCCCAACGTAAAGTCACTCCGGCCGCATCGATCCCAAAGGTAGTGATTTTGTTTTCGACGTTCGGAGGAGGGGTGATCGTTAAAACATAAAAAATAAATACTAAGGCCCAAATAGGAATAATTAAGATTTTATCTCCGAAAAAAAAGACAATGAGAGATAATAAAAGAGCCACAGTCAAATAAAATTTAAGTATTAAAGTAGACTGTTTTTTGTATGGGCGCAAAGGGGCCCTCCAAGAAAACTTTACCTGTGGATTATCATTCATACTATACAGAATACTAATAAACTTGACCCCTGTCAATTATATGCTATAATAAATACTATATGGATAGTTTTAATAAGGTAATTTCGTTTGTTTTGGGCTTGGTCGTCGTATTGGTATTTTTTGCTGTGGTGACCGGAAAAATTAATTTGAAAAGCAAAACAGGTACGACTTCTACTACAAAAACGGCCATATCTCCAACCTCAGCCCCAAAAAGCAATGGTGGATTTTTTGGTTTTCTTAAATCAAATAACCCTACCCCAACCCCGACTCAAAAACCTGCTTCCTCAATAATAATAAACACAAGCGAAAACAATATATATAAACAAAATAATCAGGTTGCCCAGCAATCAAATGCGAGGTCAATTCCTTCAACCGGTCTGCCAACCTTATTTCTTCCCCTTCTTTTTTCCGGCCTTATAGGTGGAAGTATTCTAAGAAAAGCAGGTAAGGAATAAATTACGGCGTTGCCTCTCCCCCAAACCCCGGTATCTTTAGTATCCCTGAAGCAATGAAGTTAACGATGAATACTGATCCAATCGTAAATATTAAACCAGCAATCGCTCCATACAGAACTCTCTTACCGTAGTTAAGTCTTTCAGGATTAGCTTGAGAAGTAATAATGATATATGAACCATATATAAGATATAGAAAAGAAATACCTCCGGCAACAGAGAAGATAATATT
>Ga0208373_1003959_pt1 | contig 13885 bp, 18 predicted proteins | sample RifOxyC2_FD_184036 | JGI IMG/M metagenome (GOLD analysis project Ga0208373, IMG submission 184036) | Soil microbial communities from Rifle, Colorado - Rifle Oxygen_injection C2 (SPAdes) | ecosystem: Environmental > Terrestrial > Deep subsurface > Rock core/Sediment | place: Rifle, Colorado...
CGTGATCTGTCGACATAGTTCATAATGATTCCAATTTCCCCACTTGTTTCTTAAAAAAAATTCAGAAAAACGTAAGTTGTCCCAACCACAGCAACTACGCTATAGGATTGACATGAAACGGATTCTGGTCATTGAAGATGAGCCCAAGGTCGTTCAGGTTCTTAAACAGGCCCTGGAAGAGGAAGAATACGTCGTCACTACGGCCCTGACCGGCGAGGAGGGTTTTTTTCTGGCCAGCACCGAGACCTTTGACGTGGTGGTTCTCGACCTCATGCTTCCCGGCCGGAGCGGCCTGGATATCCTTGAAGCCTTGCGCCGCAATGACGAACGGACCATGGTCCTGATCCTCACTGCGCGGGACACGGTGGAAGATCGCATCCTCGGCCTGGACAGCGGCGCGGACGACTACATGGTCAAGCCTTTTGCCCTCAGTGAACTCCTGGCCCGGATTCGTGTTTTGCTGCGGCGCGGCAGAACAGAACAAGATTTTCATCTGCAAATCGCCGATCTGGAACTTGATCTGGTAACCAGAGAAGTGCGCCGAGGCGACCGGCCGATTGATCTGACCGCGAAAGAATTTGACCTGCTGGCCTACCTGCTGCGCCATCAGGGCCGTTTTGTCAGCCGGGAAATGATCGCCCGCGAGGTCTGGAAGGAAACGGTGCGGGCCACCCCCCTCGATAATGTTATCGATGTGCATCTCATGCGGCTGCGTAAAAAAATCGACCAGGATACCGGCGAAAAGCTGATTCACACGATCCGCGGGGTGGGATTTATCATAAAAAGGGAAAAAACATGAAACTGCGGAGTATCTTTCAGAGTATCCGGGCCCGCATCACCCTCTGGCATCTTGTGGTTCTGATCCTGACCCTTCTCATCTATATGCTGTTCAGTCAGATGTTTCTCTGGAAGCAGCTGAACATCGAATTGAAGGCCCGGCTGCAGGACGATGTTGATGCGGCGGAAAATTTTCTCAAGCGAGACAGCGACGGACACCTCGTCTGGAGTGGCCACCACGAGGAGCGGCAGGGGCCGGAACGCTGGCTTGAAGTCCGCAGCCCGGACGGCACCCTGCTCTACCGCAATTTCACCCAGGATCTTTTCTCTTCCCTTTCGCCGGAATGGGGAGCCGTCCACAAGAAAAGCTTCCAGCCATTTTACTTGAGGGACGGCAGGCAGTTGCTGCTGATCCGGGAAATTCACCAGATCGAGGGGAAACAGGTCGAGATCCTGGCCGCCCGCTCCCTGGACCGGATTGCCGAAGAAATGGGCCACCTGCTTCTGGTCCAGATCCTGCTTTTTCCGGTGGCGGTTTTACTGGCCTTGGTCGGCGGCTACTTTGTCGCCGGCCGGGTTCTGTCGCCGCTGAAAATGATCATCGCCAGGATGCAGGTCATATCCGCCGACCGCCTAAGCGATAGACTGCCGGTGGACAATCCCGGCGATGAACTCGGCCAGCTCTCCATGGCCTTCAACGACCTTCTGGCCAAGCTCGATCGCTCTTTTGAGCAGATGAAACTCTTCACCGCGGACGCCTCCCATGAGCTGCGTACGCCCTTGGCGGCCATCCGCAGCGTAGGCGAAATGGCCCTGCGCTCCCCCAATGGCGGAGAGGCCGGTTGCCGGGAGACTATCGCCAGCATGCTGGAAGAGGTAGAAAAGCTGACCCACCTGGTAAACGAGCTGCTCACCCTGGCCAGAACGGAGAGCGGCATCTTCCGACCGACGCCGAAAAAGCACGATCTCGGCGACCTGGCCAGGGACGCGGTAGCGCTGCTCATGGTGCTTGCCGAGGAAAAAAACCAGCAGCTCTCGCTTGAGGTCGAACAGCCCTGCCAAGTGCGGCTTGATCATAGGATTTTCCGCCAGGCCATCGGCAACATCCTCCATAACGCCATCAAATATACTCCGGCCGGCGGAAAAATCCGGGTTCTGGTCGGACAAAGCATGAGCAGCTGTTTTGTCGAAATCGCCGACTCGGGGCCGGGAATTGGGCCTGAGCACCAGGGCCGGGTCTTTGATCGCTTTTACCGGGTGGACAGGGGCCGTTCCCGGGAAACCGGCGGCGCGGGCCTGGGGCTGGCCATCGCCAAATGGGCGGTGGAGATCAACGGGGGGCGGATCGAGCTGTTCAGCGGGCCCGGCGGTGGCAGCAGCTTCCGGATCTGGCTGCCTGCCGCGGCGGAAGAGGTTTCGGCCACAACCGCACCTCCCCGCTTGGCGGCAGGAGAGGACCGGAGATGAATACAAGCACGATGAACAAGGTGGACGGCATTCTGGTCGAACTGCCGAAATATCTCGGGGCCGGGCTCATCGGCACGGCCGCGCATTACAGCCTGCTGGCCTTCCTGCTCAGGTCGGTCGGGTTCGACCCGGTGGTGGCCTCGACCTGGGGGGCGCTGGCCGGCGCGACCCTCATCTACCTGCTGCACTACTATTTGACCTTCAGCAGCGGCAAAAAACACCGGGAGGCGGCGATTCGTTTCTCTCTGGTGGCCGGCGGCGGTCTTCTCCTCAACGCTGCGGTCCTGAGCACTGGAATCAACCTGCTTGGCTGGTCTCTCGGCCCGGCGCAGGTGCTGGCGACGCTTAATCAATTCTGGGTGGGTTATGCGGTCAATCGAAGGTGGACTTTTTGAGGGAGGAACCAGGCATGCGATATCGAGGCTCGGAGCAGCGCATCGTTTCCCTGGGCCGAAACGCCCTGCTGTCGGTGGTCGTTCCGGTTTTCAACGAACAGGAGGTGCTTGCCGACTTCCACCTCCAGCTTTCCGCCGCTTTGGCGATGAGCGAGGTGGCACAACAGGAGATCATCTACGTCAACGACGGCAGCAGCGATGGCTCCCTTGATCGGTTACAGCAACTGATGCGACAGGATGCGCGGGTGCAGGTCCTCGATCTGAGCCGCAATTTCGGCAAGGAGGCGGCGATGAGCGCCGGCCTTGATTACGCCCGGGGGGATGCCGCAATCGTCATCGACGCCGACCTGCAGGACCCGCCGGAGCTGATTCCTGAAATGGTCCGGGAGTGGCGCAACGGCTACGACATGATCCTTATGCGTCGGCTCAGCCGGGACGGGGAAACCTGGCTGAAAAAAGGGACGGCTCGGGCCTTTTACACCTTAATGAGCCGGATCGGCCGGGTGCGGGTTCCGGCCGAGGTCGGCGACTTCCGGCTGCTGAGCCGGAGGGCGATCAACGCCCTGAAACAGTTGCCGGAACGCACCCGATTCATGAAGGGCCTGTTTGCCTGGATCGGCTTTCCCTGCAAGGAGATCGTCTACCGCCGCAATGCCCGCCGGGCGGGAGTAAGCAAATGGAACTACTGGCGCTTATGGAATCTGGCCCTGGAAGGAATCACCTCCTTGACGGTCGCCCCCCTCACCCTTGCCACTTATGTGGGGGGCCTGATCGTGCTGGCGGCCCTTTTCTCCGGGCTTTTCGTCTTCGGAAAGGCGATGTTCCTTGGCGCTTCGCTTTCCGGTCATTCCGGTCTGATAGTGGTGCTTCTTTTTCTGGGTGGCCTGCAATTGCTGGCTATCGGCATTATCGGTGAATATCTGGGCCGGATATTCATCGAAAGCAAACAGCGCCCTCTGTACCTGCTGAACCGGCGGTATGGGCTCGGTGCCGGACAGGCATCCCTAACTCCGATCCGGAAAGAGATGCCGTGATGGAGGGCGGGAATAGCATCACTCTTCGCCGCTGGCTGTGGACCGTCCTGATCGTCCTCGGGCTGCTGCGCTTCTTCTCCCTCGGGCTTTATCCCCTGGCGGATACCACCGAGGCCCGCTACGGCGAAATCGCCCGGCTGATGGCCGTTTCCGGCGACTGGATCACCCCGCAGATCAGCGCGGGCGTTCCCTTCTGGGGCAAGCCGCCCCTGTCAGCCTGGCTCGCCGCCGCCGCCATGAAACTGTTCGGGATCAATGAGTTTGCCGCCCGCCTGCCCTCCTTTCTCCTCTCCCTGCTGGTTATGGCGCTGGTCTGGTCGCTGGCGGCCAGGCAACACGGTCGTACTTCGGCCTTGGTTGCGGCGGTGGTGTTGGCGAGTTCGGCCCTTTTCTTTGTCAGCAGCGGCGCGGTGATGACCGATCCCGCCCTGCTCTTCGGCACCACCCTCTGCATGGTGGCCTTCCGCCAGGCGCTCACGGTTCCGGGACGAGCGGGCCACGCCTGGGGCTACGCTTTTTTTGCCGGGCTGGCCGTCGGCCTGCTGGCCAAGGGGCCGGTGGCCTTGATCCTTACCGGCTTGCCGCTTGCGGTCTGGCTGCTCCATCAACGCCGGTGGCGGGAAACCTGGCAACGCCTGCCCTGGCTCAGCGGGCTTGTCCTGACCGCAGCCCTGAGCGTCCCCTGGTATTGGCTGGCCGAGCTCAAGACCCCCGGCTTTCTCGAATACTTTATAGTCGGCGAGCACTGGCAACGCTTCATCGAGCCGGGCTGGCAGGGCGATCTGTACGGCGGCGGTCATCTGCGGCCCCGAGGCACCATCTGGTTCTATTGGCTTGAGTGCGCCCTGCCCTGGTCCTTGCTCCTGCCGCTGCGGCTTTTCAGCCGGGAGGGGCGGCGCCGGCTTCAGGAGCAGCCACCCTGGCGGGACGAGCGGCAGGTCTATCTGCTTGCCTGGGCTCTGACCCCGTTGCTCTTTTTTACCGCGGCCCGAAATATCCTGCCGACCTATGTCCTGACCGCCTTGCCGGCCTTTGCCCTGCTGAGCGGTGAATGGCTCCATGAAAAAGATCTCTCCCAAGCGACCTTGCGCTGGGGATCGGCCGGGATGCTGCTGCTGATCGGGGCGATCCTTGCCGTGGTCGTCGGCCTGGGCATCGGCCCGGCCGAGCGGAGTCATAAGCAACTCGTTGCCACCTACCATAGAGAACGGATGCTTGATCCACAACCCGTTACCCGATTGCTCTATCTTTTTCACCGGCCCTATTCCGCGGAGTTTTACTCCGAGGGAAACGCCGCCCTCATCGAAACTCTGCCGGAGTTGGAACAGCTCCTTATTGATGACGGAAGCTCCTATGTGGTTGTTGAAAAGGAGCGCTGGGCACAAGTGCCGAACACGATTACCGCCCACTTCCTCAAGCTGGACGAAAACAAAAGGTTTTATCTGCTACGGGGACATAAACCATGACTGAAGGCGAAGCCATTCCTCCCAGATCGGTTTCAGCACAATATAAAGGAGACTCTACTGCATGCACGAACAGCTACACCGCATCATCACCGGGGCACGTGGCAAAAGCCGACCATTCTTTCTTGCCGGCAGAAGGTCGCGATACGCCCTGGCCGCTGTTTTTTTCCTCCTTGTCGGCGGCATCATCAGCGGCTGGTTTTTCTCCGACCGCTACCTTGCCCAGCGCCGGCAAATCACATCTCTTGAGTCCGAGCTTGCCGCAAGCAAGTCCCTCAATCAACGAATTCGTGATCAGCAGGCCCAGGTCAACTCCTCCATGACCGAACTCAAGAAGCGAAGCCGACTCATCGAGTCCATTCTGAACAAGGTGGGAGTGGCCCTCAAAATGAAACGAAGCACGAACGGCGCCGGCGGCCCGTTCCGCAAACCGGCGAAGGATTCTTACCAGGATCTCACCTTGGAAATGGATCGCTGTATAACCGCGGTCTGCTCCGTTCCTTTGGGCCCACCCGCCCGGGGAATCGTCAGCTCGACGTATGGCAACCGGCTCGACCCCATCAATCAAAAACCGGCCTTCCATGGCGGTCTCGACATCAAAGGCAGAGATGGCGAGAAAATCAGCGCTCCGGCCGACGGAGTGGTGTCGGAACATGGCTGCAATGAAGAATGCGGCAACTTCATTGAGATCGAGCACGGCAAGGTCTTCCGCACCCGTTACTATCATCTGCAGAAAAGGCTGGTCGCTACCGGCGACCGGGTAACCAGAGGACAGACCATCGGACTGATGGGCAACTCGGGCAGAAGCACCGGCACCCATCTCCACTATGAAATCCACTACCGCAACCGACCGGTCGATCCGCTCAGATTCGTCCAGATCCGTAACCACATCACCCGCCTTCCCACGGTGGACCTGGATAAGTCATGATGCGGCAAGAGGCTCCTCTGCCTATACTTTTCTCCATCATCATGGATAGACAATAAATTTTATCGCCCTATCCGAATGGGTAACGTATTGTGTTAATTTTTTGCGACAGGAGCATTGACGATGGATTGGTGGCAGGCCATGCTGTTGGGAATTGTCGAAGGGGTGACCGAGTATCTGCCGGTCAGCTCCACCGGCCATCTGATCCTGACCCAGCGGCTTCTTGATATCCCGGCCGATCAGGCCGCCGGGGCCTATGCGGTTTGCATCCAGGGCGGGGCGATCCTGGCGGTGCTGGGGCTTTACCCGTCAAAAGTGGGGTCAAGTCTAGAAAATCAGCTTTTTTTGCTACCGTGATCTGCGCGCCTACACGATCAAGAGCACGACCATCAAGAGAGGGTGGGGGGTAGCCAAAAGGCAGGATAACCTCAACGATGCTGGTGTTCAGCCTCCCAGCCTTTACAGGCCAGGACGATATACCGAGGCACGGGGCGTTTGCCGGTGCCGTCGGCGCTGATTGTGCGGGGGGTAAGGCCAATGGCCGAGGCTGCCAAGGACAGGGATAAACCGTTTCTAGAACGCCAGGCCAGAAATTCGCGCAGAGAGATGGACGTTGATGTCTTTGGTGAAAAACAGGGGTTGACAAGAGCGCCCACATCGCATCGGCGCCAAACGGGCTACGATCTTTACCGCAGCGGTGGTGAAACCGGGTCTTGACATCTTGCTTTTTGGCTGCATGATTCGGGCAAAAGCCCCGCGATGTTCCCTTGAGATTATTCGGTTATCCTCGCAGCCAATTTTCGATGACAAGGCCAGTTACCCGAGAAAATTCGCCTAGGTTGTCGGTGACCAGAATCGCGCCCAGTTGTAGCGCCTGGGCGGCGATCCAGAGGTCGTTCGCGCCGATGGGAACTCCTCCTTTTTCAAGCGCGGCTCGCAGGCGACCGTATTCGACGCTGGTCCCCGCGTTCAGCGGTTCCTGGGGCAGTTCGGCGATCACGGTGTCGAGCCTGAAACGATTCTGTTCCTGCCACCGGCTTTTTTGTACTCCGGTTTCCAGTTCACCTAAAACCACCGGCGAGAGGATCAGGTCCGATACCGCAACCAATTCCATCCGGGCAAGGACGGCCTCGTTTTGCTTCAGGGCAGCGATGAGGATGTTGGTGTCGAGGAGGTAACGCATTGGGTTTTTAGTCCCACTCCGTAACCGGTTCGGGCAGGCGGTCTTCCGGCACAGCCAGATCGAGGTCGTCACCTGTCGAGATGGAGCGGAACAGATCGGCCGCGCTGCGTGGGCGAACCGGCACCAGCCGGGCTACGATCTTGCCGCGGCGGGTAATCGCCACCTCCTCACCACCCTCAACCGCCGCCAACATTGCGGAAAAACGTGCCTTGGCTTCGACAACCGGGACCGTTTGCATTACAATCACCCTCCTCATCAATTAGCAAATGACCATGTGGTCATCCTAGTAAAACGACCAACAAAAAGCAAGCTGAATTTCGAAACTTTGTCGATGTGGACGTGGTCAAAGTGGGGTCTAGAAAATCAGCTTTTTTTGCTACCATGATCTGCGCCTACACGATCAAGAGCACGACCATCAAGAGAGGGTGGGGGGTAGCCAAAAGGCTGGATAACCTCAACGATGCTGGTGTTCAGCCTCCCAGCCTTTACAGGCCAGGACGATATACCGAGGCACGGGGCGTTTGCCGGTGCCGTAGGCGCTGACCGTGCGGGTGGTAAGGCCAATGGCCGAGGCTGCCAAGGACAGGGACAAACCGTTTCTGGAACGCCAGGCCAGAAATTCGCGGGTTGCCGGGTCCTTAGCTGTTTGTGCCTGGGCATCAAGCCACAGGGTGTCGGTACCGATCTGGATATCAAAGGCAGGCCACTCCACCACCCAGCCGCCGTCGGCGATGACCACGCCGGCAAATATGTCGTCATCCTGCAATGGTTTGAGGCCTGGCAGCTTGACGACATCTTCGGCCAGACTGACGTTATAACGGCTACCATCAATAAAGCACAGGGAGAGGATAAATCCGGGCAAGGCGGTGACGGTTGCCAGACGGGGACGTTTCATGGATGCCATTTTTTCCACTCCTCAATCAGTTTGCAGCGATGTTTTGAAACCCAGGAAAGGACTTCCGCACGCAACAAAAAACAACTGGTTCTCTGAAGAAAAAATTGACATTGAAATAAAGCCCCATTTTTGCGCAAAATGGGGACGGAGCCCAATTCCCGCTCGATTCCCGCTAACGTGGAAATACCCAGAAAAACAGGTTGAAACCAACGGATATACTGACTATACTTTTTTGTATCAACAATCGTTTCTACAGAAGATGAGGGGTAACAGTTATGGCCGTTCAACTTGTCAAAAAATGGGGCAACAGCCCGGCGGTGCGTATTCCGGCCGCGGTTATGGAATCGGCGCACCTTTTCTTGAATCAGTCGGTGCAGGTCCGTGCCGACCACGGACGGGTCATCATTGAACCGGTTGCACCCGACTACGATCTGGACGCTCTCCTGTCGGGAATTACCCCGGAGAATCGCCATTCGGAAACAGATTTCGGTGCGCCCCAAGGGCAGGAAGTCCTCTGATGGCTGCTTCATATGTCCCCGACGAGGCAGATATCATCTGGCTGAATTTTACCCCCCAGAGCGGCCACGAACAGGCCGGTCGACGTCCAGCCGTGGTCCTCAGTCCCAAGGCATATAACAGCCGCGCTGGTCTGGTGGTCTGCGTACCGGTGACCAAGCAAATCAAGGGCTACCCCTTTGAGGTGGTGCTTTCCGGGGCTGGTGCGACCGGAGCCGCCCTCGCCGATCAGGTCAAAAGCCTCGATTGGCAAGCCCGTCAGGCCGAGCGCAAGGGGGCGGCCACCATGGTCGAAATGGCCGAAATCAGATCCAAGATCAAATCACTGCTGAAACTCGGCTGACGCCCCTCCACCAAGGAGGCCTCACGCCGTTGCTTTGCTAACTATCCAGCAGGGCCACATCTGCGCCGCCGCTACGCTGCTGTCATCGGCCTGCTCGTGTGCAATGGCCACTTTGCAAACCTCTTCCCGGCAGCTGCGGCCTTCTCCGTATATCCTTCAGTGAAAGGAGTTCGCCATGCTTACTAGACGCTGCCTGATCAAAATGACGCTGCCTGATCAAAATGTTGTGCGCGCTGCCTTTTGTCGCCGGTCTTCCAAGGACCGGGGGCGCGCAAAATATCGTCGATTTTTCGCAGTTGCGGGCGGGGTATGCGCAGCGGTTGAAAAAAATTCTCGCCGCCGGCGAGTTACCCTTTGTCGATATAGAGAGTTCATGCAATTCCCGAAAGCTGGACATCGATTCCGTCGCGAAAAGCATGGATCGGCTTAATATCGGGCTGATGGCGCTTTCCGCGGATATCGGCAAGTGGCAGTTCGGGGAAGGCGTTCGGTTCGATAACTTGTCGGAACGATTGCTCGCCAGGTATCCGGATCGTTTCATCCCCGTGGGCAATGGCGGGCAACCCCCGGCCTTGACAGAGGCTGCGGACGAATTTCTCGATGCTCAGGAAGCCGCGGTCAGGGCAAAGAAAATCATGCTTCTGGGCGAGTTTGAATTTCGCCACTACCCTTCGCCCAGACAGGTAAAACGCAATGAAATGGACCGTGACGTCCACCTCCATCTTGATGGGCCGATAGGCCACCGCGTGTTTAGCCTGAGTGAAAAAACAGGCGTTCCGTTCCAGATTCATTACGAGGTGGAAGATGAACTGCTGGCCCCGTCCGAAAACATGCTTGTCCAGTATCCAAAGGCCAGGGTGATCTGGTGTCATCTGGCCCAGATCCGCTATATTGAACGCGCCCCACTCTATACGCCGGGGTATGTCGAGGCCTTGCTCAAACGTTTCCCGAACTTGTATTTTGATACCGCGTTTGGCGACGCAAATTCGCGAATACCCCCTGAGTGGCCAGCGGCATGCGCGGGTCTGGGCAGACGATGGCAGTCTTCATCCTGAATGGCTCGACCTTATTGTCGCCTATCCGCAGCGATTTTTGTCGGCCTTGGATTTGGGCGGAGACCGTTTTGACCGAATTATCGAATACGATCAAAAACACAGAGATTTTTTGAAGCGCCTGCCGACTGCGACGCAACATCAAGTGGCATACCGAAGCGCCTGGTCACTCTTGTTTGGCGAAGAATTCGCCTGAGCGGATGGGTTACCTTGTAGGAAATCACAAACAAGCGGAGCCAAACTGTGGAAATAACTATATCCAACAAAAAGCAGACCCAGGTTTTTGTCGCGATCACCCTTTGTCTTGTTGTCGCTCATTATCTTAGTGTTTTGTCTGAGATTTTCTTGGGCAACGACATAGCTTTGTTTGATCTCGGCAAAGAGGGAAATATCCCGACTATGTTTTCAGTATTACTGCTTCTTTACAGTTCACTGTTGCTTGCGTTTATCTGGCATGTAAAAAACCAAACGAAAGAAAACGATCGCAATTATTGGCTCTGGCTCTCACTGATATTTCTTTTTTTATCGGTAGATGAATTCAGTTCCATACATGAGACAATAGGGAACACCCTCGAAGGAGTTTTTAACAAAAATGGACCGCTTTGGTTCCCTTGGAAAATCCCTTATGGCCTTGCCTTGATAGTATTTGCCCTGTCTTATCTGAAATTCCTGACAAGATTGCCGAAACGTACGAGAAATCTGTTTATAATCTCTGGAGTTATCTTTGTCCTGGGAGCTATGGGTATAGAGACAGGCGAGGGTTTTGTCAAATACGCTTATAAGATCCCAGATTTTAATTATCGGGTATTTGAACCGCTCGAAGAATCTTTTGAAATGATCGGGGTCATTATCTTTATCAAAGCGTACATTGAATATATCGTGAACGAATTGTGTCTAAATAAGCTACAACTGTCTATAGAAACCTGAAATAAAGGAAGTTGTCGGTCTGAACGATACACCCAAAGGGTATAAGTTCGTTTGCACAGACAAGCTGCACAACTCGGCTATAGCTCTCAGGCCCCCGCCGCGCAGGTTTTGGTCCCCCTGTTTTTTTCATTGCCGCAAACTCTCAAGCTGAAATGCCAAAGGGGTAGCACTCTTGTCCAGGAGATCCCTGCCGAAGCCAACAGAGGCTGACTGTCTGTTTTTAAGCGGGATCGAAATAGCCTGGATTTTTTACCCCCATTCCGGGTAAGCTGTACAGGGAGGCCAGCTGGTTTGGCCCGCTATTCTTGCGTATTGGAGGGGCAATGCAGGCAGAAAAATGGGAAGAGGCATATCTGGCCCAGAGTCAGGATGCCGCGGTGGGACGGATGTTCCGGGGGATAATCCATAATCTCGGCGGGGTCATCCAGGTTTTTTCCCTGCACACGGATCTCTCGGCAATGATGCTGGACAAGGCCATGGTGGTGCTGGCGCAGATGCGCCAGGCCGGGACAACGCCGGAGTTGGAGACCCTGCAAGGTCTTCTCGTCAGCCGGGGAGAGGCTCTTGCCCAGATGCAGGACAAGGTGCGGCAGAGTCAGCAGATTTTGCAGCGGACCGCGCTGTTGCCTGAATTTAAGAAGCTTGCCGGCGGCGCCCCTTATACGGTTAATTCCGTTATCGAGACCGAGGTGGAGTTCATGACTGCCGCTTCGATTTTCAAACACAAGGTGCACAAGGTGATAACCATGGCCGAAGGGCTCCCGGCCTTGGCGCGTTTTCAGCTGGAGCTGCATCAGATTATGTATATCCTGCTGAGCAATGCCCTGGATGCCGTGCAAGGGGCGGAAGAAGCTGAGATCGTGGTCGAATCAACCAGGGAAGGCGAGGGCATCGGTGTGCGGGTACAGGACAATGGCCCAGGGCTGGCTCCCGAAGCGGCGGCGCACCTCTACGAGCCGTTTAATTCCACGAGGGAAGGGCATCCCGGCCTTGGCCTGTATCTCGCGAAGAAGCTCATTACCCGTTGCGGCGGGGAGATCTCCTGCGAGAGCAGCCCTGGCCGCACCAGTTTCCGCCTGTTTGTTCCTCCCGAGGCCATGCAGGCATGAGGCAGGCCAAAGGCAAGGAGAGCAAGGCTGCTGCGGGTGGCAGCGGCAAGCCTGGCACCCTTTATGTGGTAGCCACTCCCATCGGCAATCTGGAAGATATCACCCTTCGGGCCCTGCGCATCCTCCGGGAGGTGGATCTGATCGCCGCCGAGGATACCCGGCATACCAGAAAACTCCTCAGCCATTTCGATATCCATACCCCGTTGCTCAGTTACTATAAGGAAAAGGAGGCGAGCCGGGCTCAGGAGATTGTGGCCCTGCTGCTTGCCGGGCAGCAGGTGGCCCTGGTTTCCGATGCCGGCACGCCGGGGATCTCCGATCCGGGCGGGATTCTGGTGCAAAGCGCCCAGGCGCAAGGCATTACCGTGGTGCCGGTGCCCGGGGCTTCCGCCCTGGCCACCATCCTCAGCGTTGCCGGCCTGAGCGAGCCTTCCCATCTTTTTCTGGGATTTCTCCCGGCCAAGGGGGCGGAGCGGCGCAAACTGCTGCGAAGCCTCAAAAACGATGCCCACCCCATAGTTTTTTACGAGTCGCCCCGGCGGATCATCGCCAGCCTTGGCGATTGCCTGGCGGAGCTGGGGGAGCGGCGGGCGGTGATCGGCAGGGAATTGACCAAGATGCATGAGGAGATCAGCTCCGGGGAGCTGGCGGACCTGCTGGCCGGACTTAAGGACCGGGAGGCAATCAAGGGCGAATTCGTGGTGCTCATCGCAGGGTTGCGCGCCTCTGCCTCAGTGCGGCCCGATAATCTTGAGGATCTGCTGCGCTGGTATCGGGGGCAGGCCGGGGTCAGCCTGAAAGATGCGGTGGCGAGCATTGCCAAGGATCTGGATCTGTCCCGCTCGGAAGTATATCAGAAGGCCCTGGCGATTTGGAAGGAGTAAGCGGATGCTGCAAAAAATAATCTATCTTGCCGCGGCCGGGGCTTGCGGCACCTTGGCCCGCTACGGTTTGGCCGGTCTGGTGCAGAGGGTGGCCGGGGCAAGTTTTCCCTGGGGAACCTTTTCGGTGAACGCCTTGGGCTGCCTGCTCTTCGGCCTGGTCTGGACCCTGACCAGCGAGCGTTTTGTCGTCTCCGGCGAGTTGCGCATCATCCTGCTCACCGGCTTCATGGGCGCCTTCACCACCTTTTCCACCTTTGTCGCCGAGAGTGGGCATCTTTTTGCCGACGGCGAACATTGGTACGGACTGGGCAATATGCTGCTGCAGAACGGAGTGGGGTTGGTGCTGTTTTTTCTGGGGATGGCATTGGGCAGGTTGATTTAAGAAGAAAAAAGGAGACACGGCTATGGACCTCCCCTCGGAAGCGGAACTGCTCCGCATCTTCATCGGCGAAACCTCCAAGCTCGGCCAGCGGCCGTTGTACGAAATCATTGTCGAAGAGGCCCGGAAGCGCGGCCTGGCCGGGGCCACCGTCACTCGGGGCATCATGGGGTTCGGCAGGAACAGCCGCATCCATACGGCCAAGATCCTGCGGCTCTCGGAAGATCTACCGCTGGTTATCGAGATCGTCGATGCACCGGAACGGATCGCCGCCTTCCTCCCTGACCTGGACGCCATGATCGGCGAGGGGCTGGTTACCCTGGAAAAGGTTCGGGTGATCTCCTACCGGAACAAGGAAACGAAATGATGGTTTGAGGTTCCGCCGAAAAGGAGGGGGAAATGGTACGTCAGGTTGATTATGACGCACTCTTGGAATTCGTACTCAAGCGACGCAAGGACACGGGCGGCTATGGCGCCACGCCGCGGCTGCCCGCCACCATCCAGGACACCTTTCAGGCCGTGGCCATTCGGCTGGT
>Ga0208373_1003963_pt1 | contig 13876 bp, 12 predicted proteins | sample RifOxyC2_FD_184036 | JGI IMG/M metagenome (GOLD analysis project Ga0208373, IMG submission 184036) | Soil microbial communities from Rifle, Colorado - Rifle Oxygen_injection C2 (SPAdes) | ecosystem: Environmental > Terrestrial > Deep subsurface > Rock core/Sediment | place: Rifle, Colorado...
AATGGCAACACTCATGGCTGTTTCGGCATGATCTGATAAGCTTGGCAGAACGTTTAAAACAAACAAATGATTCATTAATCCTTCAGCGTATCTGATTTTTTCGCTTGCTTTTATTTTTATCTTTAAACAAACGGTTTGCAGTAATAGTGTACCCGCTGCCTGACGGTCAGAAAATATTTTTATTTCATCTCGTATTTGCTCAATTAATTGCAGATAAATTTCGATATTTAATTCTGTAACCGGAATTTTTAATAAAGCCCGCCAAGAAAAACCTGCTAACGCATTTTCTTGCGCTAATAAAACAGTAAACAAATTTTTCTTATTAAATTTTAGAGCAAGTAAAATCCACTCAAAATAATTTTCATGGCTTCTTAAGTTTCCGCCGGGCGCTCTTCCTCTAAATGCAATCCCTCCTCTCATAGGCACAATTTTCCTTTTTTGTTCAGCAGAAACATGGTTGCAAAGCATGGCTTCTTTTGCCGCCAATAAATGAAAGACTGCCTGAAAATTTTCAGAAGTTTCATCTCCCTGTTGAATTGCCCAGCTCATGGCAGACTCAGTATCTTTTGGCCAATCAGGAAATGCACCTAATCTTTGAAGATTTTCTACCAATTTTACATGGCTGATTTTCACCACCTGCAATAATAATAAACTCACTATCTCTCGCTCTGATTTTTCGATTATCCTTTTTCCGCGCACGCAAAGTTCTTCAATCAATAAGTTATAAACTTCCGCATTTTCAACAGTGATCGGTACACTTAATAAATTTGACCAAGAAAAATTTTTCCAAAAGATTTTGATCGTTAAAAGAATTTTTAAATTTTCTGAATCAGCTTTGTTTAACGCACGTAAAACGGCATGCCAAACTTGCGTAATCAGCCTTGCAGATCCTTCCGCAAATTCACGTTCTTCTAGCTCAATCCTTCTTGCTTTTTCTGCCATACTATCTGCATCATATAGCACTGCCCCTGCCCCATTTTCGGATAAACTTCTTTGCATAATATTTTCCTCATATTAATTTATAAGTTTTTAATTAGAATTATTCCCACGCCGGAATTGCAGCGCCATCTGGAAATGCTTTGAGTGTGGCTTTTAAAACTTCTTTCGAATGCATAGCAGCAATGAGTTTTTTAAACATCGGTTTATTTTTATCCTGTGTGCGCACCACAATGACATTCGCATAAGGTGAATCTGAGCCTTCTTTTAAAATTGCATCGTTGGCTTTAAAACCTGCCGGTCCTACATAATCATCCGTTAATGCAACGAGCGTTGCATCATCAAATACGCGCGGTAATTGCGCAGCGTCTAATAATTTAAACTGCAAATGTTTTGGATTTGAAATAATATCATTCGGCGTGCCTATCAAACCAATATTTTTTTTCAAACGGATTAAATGATTTTTTTGCAATAACAAGAGCGCCCTCCCCTCATTGCTGGGATCATTAGGAATCGCAATGACAGCATTACCCATCAGTTGCGAAATACTTTTTATTTTGCGCGAATAAAATCCCATCGGATAAATAAATGTTTTAGCAATCGGCACTAACTGATAACCACGCGCTTTAATTTGCGCATTTAAATACGGCACATGCTGAAAAATATTGGCATCAATTTCACCGTTATTTAACGCAGTATTCGGCAGCACGTAATCATCAAAAACAATTAATTGAATATTGAGATCATCTTTTTTTGCCGCAACTTTTTTAGCAACCATCATAATTTTTTGATCAATGCCGGCAACGATACCGACTTTTAAAGTCGGCAAACGAGAAACGGAATAATTTTTGATCGTCAAAGGCAATAAACTCATCAGCATTAACACCATTAAAAAAATAAACCCTGACTTGCGGTGACGTTTTTTAGCAAGAAAATCACCAAACCATTGCACGAGCTGCACTAAAATGATTAACAGCACAACGGTTTCCATCATCACCGCGATATTAAATTGCTGATAACCATAATTGATAGCAAGTTCACCTAATCCGCCGCCGCCGACAGCACCTGCCATCGTTGAATAACCAATGATGCCGATGACAGTTAATGTTGCGCCACGAATTAATGCCGGCATTGCTTCCGGCACAATAACTTTCCAAATCGTTTGCGCATGTGTTGCGCCGAATGCTTTTGCTGTTTCAATTAAATTGAGAGAAACTTCTGCCAATGCGCTTTCAGCAACGCGCGCATAAAAAGCAAGCGCAGCCATTGTCAGTGGTACAATCGCCGCATTTGTGCCAATCGATGTACCGACAACTAAACGCGTAAAAGGAATAATGGCGATCATTAATATAATGAATGGAACAGAACGAATAATATTGACGATGATGCCGATGAGTTGATTTAAAAATATATTTTCAAAAAGTTGTTTGCGCTGTGTAGTAAAAATAATAATACCGAGCAGCATCCCAAGCAAAATACTGATCGTGCTGGAAATGACTGTCATGTAAACAGTTTCCCAAGCCGCTTGAAAAAGCTGCGGCAATAATAAATTAGACATAGCCGAGCACCTCCGTTTCAATGTGATGCTCTTTTAAAAAAATAACAGCTTTTTCAATTGCCTTTTCATCTCCGTTTAATTGGCAAATCATAAAGCCAATCATCGTTTCATGAATCGTTTCTAAATCTGCCATTAAAATATTAGTGATGACATGAAAATCTTTTTGCAACAAAGCAGTAATCGGTTTACTCGCTTCACTGCCTAAAAAGGCTAAACGTACAATCGGAAAAGTATTTTCTTTTTTCTGAATTGACAATTTATCTGCTAAACTTTTTGGCAATTCAATATGCAAAGCTTTTTGTGTGAGTAATTTTGCTTCCTGTGTTTCTGGATGTGTGAAAAGATCCAAAACATTTTTTTCTTCCACTAATTTTCCATGTGACAGCACCCCTACCCGATCACAAATCGTTTTGATCACATCCATTTCATGCGTGATTAATAAAATCGTCAAATTAAATTCCCGATTAATTTTTTTTAAAAGCTGCAAAATTTGCTGGGTCGTTTCTGGATCTAGTGCAGAAGTGGGTTCATCACACAATAAAATTTCAGGATCAGTAATCAGCGCGCGCGCAATTGCCACGCGCTGTTTTTGTCCGCCGGATAAATGAGAGACTAAATGTTCTTCTCGATTTTTTAAGCCCACGAGTTCTAACAATTTTTTTGCTTTTATTTTAATTTCTTTTTTAGGTATTTTTCTAAATTCCAAAGGCAGCATCACGTTTTCAATCACATTGCGTGAATTTAATAAATTAAAATGCTGAAAGATCATGCTCATTTTTTGGCGTTTTTGGCGAAGCGCTTTTTCAGATAATTTGCATAAATCATCTTGATGCAAAAAAATTTCACCGCTTGTGGGTTTTTCCAAAAGATTTACGCAGCGGATTAAAGTGCTTTTGCCTGCACCGCTTCTGCCGATAATGCCGTAAATTTCTCCCGCATTAATTTGAATATGAATGTTTTCCAGCGCCGTGATAAATTGATTAGCCGCAGAAAAAGTTTTAGTGATATTTTTTAATTCGATCATGAGAACTATTCTAATCTAAAACATTTCGGATTAACAACAGTAATTTTTCTACAAGAAATTCAAAAAAATAAAAATTCAGCCAAATATAAACAATTTAGCACTAAGAATGATATAAAATTCTCTCAAATTTTCCTTCATTTCAGCTTATCAACTTATCAAGATAAACTTTGATATTAAATATGTTATAATATCAGTAAATTTAAAGTACCATACAAATTTAAACAATTATCAATAGGGTTTTTCATGCGGCGTTATCTTCATAAGTTTAATGAACTTAAACCTGAGGTTGTCATTGGCAGTCATGCTTCTGTTTTTGCTCTGCTCGCTACACTTGCCCGACATGGGAAAGAAGCACATCCTGATGTTCGCTTAATTTATCCTGGAAGTTGGTTTGATCATTTTCATCCTGATCATAATAACAAGGAATGGGGACAAACAGTTCTTGGTTTGCCGAAAATAGCACGGGATTTATTTGCAAGTATATATCCAACGCATAGCAATAATGATTATGTTAAATGGGAACAACTTCGAGAAGTAAAAAACGCCACATTAGAACTGTTAACAACTGTTTATGAGGTGCCTATATATTATGGTGAACCTTCTATTGAAGTGTCATTACAAGATGGTTTTAAAATAAGACTAATAGATTTAAATAGTGAGGAATCATATGAATTTTTCACACCAAGTCAAACACATTTTTATCTTTGGCATAGAATTCCTAGAAAACATCAACTAATGGCTATTCCTCAAAGACCAAGTACTGAGATATATCAAATATCAACATCACTATTGCCTCATGACATTGATATTGTTGTTTTAGGTGCCGGGCTTTCAGTAGTATGGTTAGCAAAACATTTTGCAACCCCAACAAGGAAAATAGTATGTTTAAAACGTGAATCCGATCAGTTAGATACTTCCATTCCCGCAAATAGATTAGTTGATTATGAAAAAATTATTCAAGTGGATTTAGAAAAAGCTACAGTAAGCACATTTGATGATGATCCAACAAAACGTCTTGTGCTTGTTGATAGCAAAGAGCACAATCAACAATTTCTCGGTTTATTTTATTCTGCATTAGGTTTTGTCCCTGCACTTGATATAGTTAAAAATGTTCCAGATATGCAGGTAACTAGGATGCAGACTACTCTCACTAAATGGATTGCCCCAAAAAATATTCCAGTAGGTTCATTGATGCAAAGTATATTGCATTGGTTTGAAACTACAGATAATCTTGAATGGGCATTTGAGCTGCAAGGTTTTCATGAGACTGGATTCCCAGATTTATTAAGAAGGAATATCTCTGTGGAAATTGGAACAAAATATTTTGATACTCTAGAAAAAGCTATCCAGGAATTAAATAATCCTTTGCCTGATAAAGTAGCCTATGACTTGTTAGTGCACATCTATGAAAATACTCAGAATCCAACAAAAGCAGAATTAAGTATTTTTGAAAGACAACTACGTGAATTAATTGAGAACAGATTAGCTTTCAATGATTCTTTAGATCCTAACTATCACCGTACCTTGTCAAGAGGAGGCACTTAAATGAAAACACCGTTCAGAACTTTAAGTCTTTTTGCTTCTCTTCCTTTTGTGACGAAAAGCGGGTTTTTCTCTATGCTTAACAATATAGAGAAAGCAGCAAAAATAAGCTTGCCTCAAGATTTTACGGCACAAAAATTCAAGGCAGAATTAGATCGCATGAGATGGCTATTACAACAACATCATCCAAGCTGTAAGCCTATACCAACAAGAGAACTTTTTCGTTCTTTTCCGAAAAACACTACTTATGAGGATGAAGAAGAAAAAAATTTCAGCGCTGATTTAAGTAATATAAAACCACTGTTGCAATCAGATTCAAAGATTTTAACTACTACTCTTTCGGAAGAAGATCAACAAAGTTTATTAAGTTCACTTGCAGAATCACGTGCAGGGAAAAAATTTTCAGCCTATTAATTACTCCTACATTTATCATGTGAAAGTTTATCTAGGCGTAGGAGATCTGGTGCTAACAGCAGTTATAATTTCTCTCAGGTTATCTTTAATATCAGTTAATTCTATCCGCGTGTCTTTTAGTTCTTTCCATATCTCTGCTTTATCTTGATGTGTTTCTTTTCGCATATCTGCTATATCTTGACGCATGTCTGTCCGTAACGCTTGTAATTCCTGTCTTATGCTCAAAAATTCCTGTCTCGTTGTTAAATTAGTTTCTTTTAATTCCTGTCTCGTTGCTAAATTATCATCATGTAATACTTTCCCTAAAAAACCAGCGGCAGCTGTCAATAAACCAATAAATCCCCAGGTTGGAATTTCAACCGTTCTTGTAAATCGTTGGATCCCTCTGCTGGTAATTTCTGATTGTTCCGCTGCAGTCGTCATGGTTCGGGCAAGCGGTGTTGCTGTTTTTACTATTGATCTCAACATATGCTGATACTCACGCTATTAATCTTCAATAAATATAATATTGTATTATTATAGTACCAGAAATTTCTGGCACACAACAGTTATTTTCTAATGTATGAGAATATGATACGATTTTAACCAATGTCTTTATTTACCCCACAACAATTTAAACTTTCTGACATCCGCTGTGCCAGTTGTGTTAAAACAATTGAAACAGCTTTGTCGCAGCATCCGCAAATCAAAGATCCTTCCATTCATTTTGCAACGCGTATTTTAACGCTTCAAACTGATTTGTCTTCTGATCAAATTATTCGGATACTTCATGATTTAGGTTACATAGCTAAACCTGTTACCTCAGATAACAAAAAAGCAGAACCGCAGGAAGAAATGCAGCGCTATCATCATTTACTTTATCAAAGTTTTTTCTCCGGCATAGGCGGCATTTTGATTTTAATTTTAGGCTGGCTGCCGATTTCAATCAATAATTTCACTTGGCTGACATTGGGTTTTCTCGCGTTTATTTTTATGATTTATGCCGGCGCTCATTTTTACCGCCATGCATTTAAAGCTTTTGGTCATCACCTTGCCACCATGGATACATTGATTGCGCTCGGTACAGGATCAGCCTGGATTTATTCCATGCTGATTTTAATTTCCCCAAATTTAGTGCCGCCCAATGCGCGTCATGTTTATTTTGATGCAGCACTGATTATTATTGCGCTAGTTGATTTGGGTTCCGCGTTAGAAGTCAAAGCGCGCGGCAAAGCATCAGCAGCTATTCAACATTTATTAGGATTGCAGCCAAAAACAGCACGAATTGTTTTATCCAATGGCGAGGAAAAAGAAATTTTAATTGAAAATTTAAAAATAAATGATGTGGTGCGCGTGCGTCCGGGAGAAAAAATCCCTGTCGATGGTGAAATTATTGAAGGTCATTCCAGCATTGATGAATCCATGCTGACCGGCGAACCGATGCCGGTGACAAAAAAAGCTGGCGATGAAGTGATTGGTGCAACGCTAAATAAAACGGGTTCATTTTTATTTAAAGCAAAAAAAGTCGGCAAAGAAACCATGCTATCGCAAATCATTGAACTAGTTCAGCAAGCGCAAAGTTCTCGTCCGCCGATTGCAAAATTAGTCGATGTGGTGTCGTCTATTTTTGTGCCGATTGTTTTAATTTGCTCCATCATCACTGCGCTCATTTGGTTTAATTTAGGATTTTCTTCTGGCTTTATTTTAACAGCTTCGATGAGCGTATTAGTGATTGCATGTCCTTGCGCCTTAGGATTAGCCGCGCCAATTTCCATCATGGTTGGCATGGGAAAAGCTGCAGAAAACGGTATTTTAATTCGTCATGGTGAAGCATTACAGCGCGCAAGCGAATTAAATGTGATCGTTTTAGATAAAACTGGCACGATCACACAAGGTGAACCGAAAGTTGTTCATATTTTTTCAACAGAAAATGAAACGGAAGAAAATATTTTATTTTATGCTGCCAGCCTTGAACAAGGATCTGAACATCCTTTAGCGCAAGCGATTTTAGAAAAAGCCAAAGAAAAAAATATTGTACCGCAAGCAGTGAAAAATTTTGAAGCCATCTCTGGTTACGGCGTTAAAGCAATGATACAAAACCATAAGGACAAGTCAGGGCTTGTCTATCCAAACGAAGAAATTTTATTAGGCAATGACAAACTCATGCATCAACATAAAATTAATTTAGATGATATTCAATTTCAATATGAACAAACGCCCATTTATTTAGCCGTCAATCAAAAACTATTAGGCGTGATACTTATTGCTGATCCGATTAAAGCTGACTCAAGACAGGTGGTCGCGCAATTAAAACAATTAGGTTTACGCGTGATGATGTTAACCGGCGATAATCCAAAAACTGCACACGCCATTGCACAGCAAGCCGGCATTGAAGAAGTCATGGCTGAAGTACTGCCGCAAGATAAATCAATGACTATCCAAAAACTGCAGGAAGAAAATTATCTTGTGGGTATGGTGGGTGACGGCATTAATGACGCCCCTGCTCTTGCGCAAGCAACTATTGGATTTGCTATCGGTGCAGGAACTGATGTGGCAATTGAAAGCGCAGATGTCACATTAATTCAAAATTCTTTGCAAGGTGTTGTTAAAGCAATTGCTGTTTCAAAAGCCACGATGAAAAACATCAAACAAAATTTATTCGGCGCTTTTATTTATAATGTATTAGGTATTCCAATTGCTGCCGGCATTTTATATCCGTTTATTCATTTATTATTAAATCCCATGATTGCCGGCGCTGCGATGGCAGCTTCATCACTCACTGTGGTGACAAACGCAAATCGTTTGCGATATTTTTCTGCGAAGAAAAAATTTCTGCCTGAAAAATTGTAGGGACAAGTTGTGATCTGTCCATTCTTAAAAAAGGAAATCTAATATGATTTTTAATTTAATCGCTATGGCTTTAATTATTTTCATCGTGTTTTGGTTTTGGGTGATCAAATCAAAACCAAAAAAAGCTATCGAAAATAAAATCATCGTTGAAGTGAAAGATGGCGTCTATTCTCCTAGCGAAATTAAAGCGTCTGCGAATCAATCATTAGAATTAACTTTTGTTCGGCGCGATGCGTCGCCATGTGCAGGACATGTCATTTTTAAAGATTTACCTATTCATGAAAAACTGCCGTTGAATCAGCCTCACCTGATCAAACTTCCTCCGCTTAAACCCGGACGTTATGCGTTTTCTTGTCAAATGGCTATGTATCGCGGAGAACTCATCATAAGTTAGTTAAATTAATTTCTAATAAACTATCCACGATGCAATCAGCTTCTTTCAACAAAGGCTTTGAATAACTTGTTGTAATGCCAAACACGTACATCCCTGCTTTTTTAGCAGAGCGAATACCGACAGGTGAATCTTCGATCACAACGCAAGCTTTGGGATCAACTTTTAATTTTTTTGCAGTGAGCAAATAACCATCCGGCGTTGATTTACCGTAAGGCATCTCATTGCCAGAAACAATCACTTTAAAATGTTTAATCAATTCACTGTTATTTAAAGGCGGCAGCACTGCATATAAATCATCGTAACGCGCTGCAGAACAAATACCTAATTGCCAATCTAAACTTTCAGCTTGTTCAACTAATTCCATAACGCCTTCCACTGCTTGTAATTCTTTGGCGATCGCTTCATAAATTTTTGTTTTGTTAGCAATAATACAATCAATAAGATTTCGGTCACACGGTTTCTGGTGTGCTTTAAATAATTTTTGATACGATTCTACATCACCTAAACCAATATAATCTGCCGCATAAGTTTCATAATCTAATGATAATCCAAAAGGTTTAATTGCTCTGATAATTGCTTCATAATGAATTGGCTCGCTCAAGGTAATCACGCCGTCAAAGTCAAAAATAAGCGCTGAATAATGGGACATATCTTTCTCCAGAAATAATTTTGATTGGCGAAAGCTTAACTTCTTTATGGTTTTATGGCAAGATCTATACCCATCGCGAATGAGTTCTTGAGGTTGACACAAATAGACTCGACCATTTTTGCAGGAGTGCAAAAATAGCTCAAAATGACATAGTCATAATACGCATGGATTTGGAGAAAGAAAATGTTTGCCCTGTTTGATACGCTGGAAAATACTAAGTTTCATTCGCCTACTGATATGCCTTATCCTAATGATTATACCGTTGCGCGCGAATTTTTATTCAGCTATCGCGGCAGCGAAGCAACATTTAATGTTTATCGCCGAGAAATCGAACGTTTTCTGCATTGGACATGGCGAATGAAAAAATGTTCCATCCAAGAAATTAAACGCGCTGACATTGAAAACTATCTTGCGTTTTGCCAAAATCCTCTGCAAGATTGGATCGGTGAAAAAAATGTTCCGCGCTTTATTAAAAAACAAGGTGAACGCGTGCCGAATCCAGAATGGCGTCCTTTTGTGAATGCAGAAAAAAATAAAAAATATTTTTTATCGCAAAAAGCTTTGCAGTCTATTTTTGCAGTGTTAAGTAGTTTTTATAATTATTTAATTCAGGAAGATTACATCGCTTATAATCCTGTGGCGCAAATCCGCCAAAAAAGTAAATTCATTCGCAAGCAGCAAACTCATGCAGTGATCAGGCGTTTATCTGAATTGCAATGGTCTTACGTTATCGAAACAGCAGAACAAATGGCAGCTCAAAATCCTCTTGAGCATGAACGTACTTTATTTATCATGACAGCTTTATTTGCTATGTATTTACGCATTTCAGAATTGGCCGCCTCTAAACGCTGGATTCCGCAAATGGGTCATTTTGAAAAAGACAGTGAAGACAATTGGTGGTTTACGACCGTCGGTAAAGGCAATAAAGAAAGAAAAATCAGTGTCAGTGATGAAATGCTTTCTGCTTTGAAACGTTACCGACAAAGTTTAGGTTTATCACCGTTGCCCATGTTAGGAGAAAATATTCCGCTCATTGCCAAGTCACGCGGTTCAGGCGCGATTACTTCCACGCGCCAAATCCGAAAAATTGTGCAGGTTTGTTTTGATCAGGCAATTTTTCGCATGCAGCAGGATAATTTTAAAGAAGAAGCTGAGCAATTAAAAGCTGCAACGGTTCACTGGCTAAGACACACTGGTATTTCCGAAGATGTCAAACATCGTCCACGCGAACATGTACGCGATGATGCAGGCCATTCTTCTTCTGCTATCACCGATCGCTATATTGATATCGAACTTCGAGAAAGAGCGCACAGTGCCAAAAAGAAAAAAGTTCACTTTTAAAAATTAGAAAGAAAAGAAAAAATTGTAGAGATAAATCGTGATTTGTCCGTCTTATCATAGGAGCGGTCTCTCCGCTTAATTCCCAGCATTACGATGCTGTTCAAGTCTATTGATAATCCAAAACTTAATAAGCGCTTGACGAGTTGTGCCAATCCTATGTGCTTCCCTATCAAGAGCATCAAGCATCCATGAAGGAACACCTAGATTAATTTGCTTGATAGAAAATCCTGGACGTTTCGCATTAGCTAAGTCAAGAAATTTAGTTATATCTTCACCAGAATCAAATTTTTTATCAAAGTTCGAAGCTTTCATAAAGTTTCACCTCTTCTTCTCGAGAACGTCTAACAGAAATTAAACGAATATTTTGATTTCGATAAGTAACAATAGCAGACCAATGATGCCGATTAATGACGCCAATAACCATGTGTCGTGATTCATCGATATCTTTAGCTGGGATTTCAAGTCGTTCAGGATCGTCCCACAAGACTTGAGCTTCATTAAAATCAATCCCATGTTTAACCTTATTAGCCCGACTTTTGTTTTCATCATATTCAAATTTCATAGCAAAAACATAGCATATCTAATTTAATTATACAATGCCAATCTATACCGCTCGCCAATGAAAATTCGAAGTTGGCAACACGTCCCCCTACATGAAATTTTCTTTTTTAAAAAATACTATCACGAAGTGATGCTATGATTGTTTTTCCACTTCGCATCTTGAAGTGGAACGAGTATAGAAGTTAAGGATTATTTTTTCTTTAAGTTCTAAGCAATTTATGGCACAATCGTAATCGTTGGAATTTACTGTTCACGGAGGAGATAAACATGGCTTCTCAAAAAAAGGCGGTAAAGAAGGCAGCACCTAAAAAAACAGCCTCTAAAACAGCAAAAGAAAAAATTGCAAAAAAGAAAATCATAGCTAAACCTAAAGCAAAAAATTCTTATCCTCCAAGAAAATCATCGTTAGTACTGTTAGATAAAATACTGACCTTTACTTCAGAAAAAAATAAAATATTTTTAAGCATTCAAAAAGAAAAAGAAAAAAAGCCCATCGAAAAATTTTGTCTTTTAACTTCGCGCAAAGGTTATTTCGATCACGGCTCATTGCATATATTAGAAGCGTTTGATATTCACGACGGCATTTTGCTTTTTTATTTTACGCAAAAACCTTTTTGCTTAGGCGCTGCTCTTTTTGCCAAAGAATTTCCTGCGCAGTTAATTTGGCGCGCAGCCAATCCGATTTGGGAAACTAAATTATCCGTTAAATTATTTCATCTCAGCTATGAAAAAAATATTGTGACGCTGTCATTACAATTAGGCAAAGTACGTCAGGAATTAAAATTTTCAATTGATTATTTATTGGGTAAACCGCTTCAGACATTTGTCATGCTGCAGCGTTACATGAATAATCCTATTTTAACACCAATCGCAGAACACCGTTGGGAATGTTCTTCTACCTTTAATACGGCAGCTATTTATTTAGATAATAAAGTGCATTTAGTTTACCGCGCTATTGGCGCTGCCGGTATGTCAGTATTAGGTTATGCTTCCAGTAAAAATGCAGTTCATGTTGATGAGCGTTTGCCTGATCCCATTTATGTGCCACGCGAACCGTTTGAAATCCGTCAGGATGATGTCGTGCCAGTTTCTTTTCCGTATATGTCAGGCGGCGGCTGGGGCGGATGTGAAGATCCGCGCTTAACTAAAATTGATGACACACTTTATATGACTTATACCGCATGGAATGGTGAAAAACCGCCGGCGGTTGCGCTGACTTCTATTAAAGAAAAAGATTTTTTAGCAAAAAACTGGTGCTGGAAAAAACCAATTTTAATTTCAACTCGCGGTGAAATTAATAAAAACTGGGTGCTTTTCCCTGAGAAAATTAATGGAAAATACTGCATCATGCACAGCATTTCGCCGGATATTTTGCTGGATTATTTAGATGATTTAGAATTTGAGAATAAAAATTGGATCCGCAGTTATTATACTCATCGCAAATACGAAACACATCGTTGGGATAATCAAATGCGCGGCGTGGGTCCTTCACCTTTATTAACGGATGACGGCTGGTTAGTTTTGTATCATGCAATGGATAAACGTGATCCTAATCGTTATAAAATCGGCGCGATGATTTTAGATTATCAAAATCCGTCGCATATTTTATATCGTTCACCCAATCCGATTTTAGCGCCAGATGCACAATATGAAAACGATGGTTATAAGCCCGGTGTGATTTATACTTGCGGCGCAGTGATCGTTGACGGTATTTTATACGTGTATTACGGCGGTGCAGATACGGTGGTTTGTGTGGCGTATGCAGAATTGTCTGAATTTTTATCAGAACTCAAACATGCACACGCACCAATTTTAATTTCAGAAAATAATATTCGCTTCAGACATATTTAGGAGACTTTCATGCTAACTTTATTACGACGCATTTCAGATAATCCTATCTTAATGCCGGATAAAAATAATGAATGGGAAGCAGCAGCAGCTTTTAATCCTTCTGTGGTACAAGATGATAACGGTATTTATCACATGGTTTATCGCGCGATGTCGCTGCCTCAAAAATATCGTGATAAAAATTTACCCGTTTCGGTCATTGGTTATGCGCGAAGCGAAGACGGTATCCATTTTGAAGAACGCCGTCCTTTTATCACACCTGAAAAAGATTGGGAAATTTTCGGCTGCGAAGATCCGCGCGTGACACGCTTAGGCGATAAATATTATATTTTTTATACTGCCCTCTCCGCTTTTCCGTTTAATGCGGACTGCATTAAAATTGCTGTGGCGATTACGCGCGATTTTAAAACCATTGAAGAAAAACATTTAGTCACGCCGTTTAATGCTAAAGCCATGGTGCTTTTCCCTGAGAAAATCGGCGGAAAATTAGCCGCAATGTTAACCGTAGATACGGATCATCCGCCGGCAAAAATTTGTTTAGCGATGTTCGATCAAGAATCTGATTTATGGTCAACAGAATTTTGGAATCAATGGTATGCCGATTTAAATTCACATGTCATGCCGCTTTTGCGCAATGCACATGATCAAGTGGAAGTTGGTTCACCGCCGATTAAAACAAAACACGGCTGGCTCACTTTTTATTCTTACATTCAAGAATATTATTCTTCTCGAAAAGTGTTCGGCGTGCAGGCAATGTTATTAGATTTGCATCATCCTGAA
>Ga0208373_1003964_pt1 | contig 13873 bp, 8 predicted proteins | sample RifOxyC2_FD_184036 | JGI IMG/M metagenome (GOLD analysis project Ga0208373, IMG submission 184036) | Soil microbial communities from Rifle, Colorado - Rifle Oxygen_injection C2 (SPAdes) | ecosystem: Environmental > Terrestrial > Deep subsurface > Rock core/Sediment | place: Rifle, Colorado...
CCGGATCTGCCGCCAGGTCAATGTGCCGGTGTCGCGGATTCTCATTCCCATGGGGTATTGCGTTGTTCTCGGCGGCTGCGTAACCCTGGTGGGGTCCAGCCCCCTCATTCTCCTGAATGACCTCATGGCCGCCTTCTGGTCCAACCACCATGATCTTGTGGGCGGCAAACCCTTTGAACCCTTCGGCCTGTTCAGTGTCGCCCCCATCGGCGTCAGCCTTGTGGTTATGGCGATTGTCTATTTTATGGTGTTGAAAAAAATCGTCCTGCCGCCCGTTCCCTTGAAAAATGAAGACCTTTGCCTCCTGGGCCACGAACTTGAATGCACCTATGGCCGGGAAATCCACCAGGCCTATGAACTGAGGGTGCCTTCCGGATTTGCCGTCAAACGGCTGGATGAGCTGTTCATCCGCCCCAAATATCATTCCACGGTCATCTGCATATGTAAAAAGGGGGCCAATGACAGCCGGTACAGGGTCAATGTGCCCTCACGGTCGGATATCATTGAAGCCGGAGACATCCTCGGCATCATCAGCAACAAGGACCATATCCATGATCTTACAAAGGATCTGGGCTGGGACCTGCAGGAAGATCTCAACCATATGGGTGAAATCCTGTCCCCGGATAATGCCGGGATCATCGAGGCCATTGTCACACCCAGATCGGAACTGGTGGGCAAGACCCTTCACGCCATCTATTTCCGGAAACGGTACCAGGTGAACCCCCTTGCTCTTTTCCAAAGGGGCACCGTCCTTTTTGAAGATATATCCGAAACAAAGATCCAGCCCGGAGATGCCCTGCTCCTATTCGGGGAATGGGAAAAATTTCACCTGATCCGGCAGAAAAAAGATCTGGCCTTTACCGAGCATATTAAAAACGAAGTCCTTCACCCTGAAAAAGCCGGTTTCGCAGCGGCAAGCTTTGCCCTGGCCCTGATCCTGGCCCTGGGATTCAAGATTGAACTGCCCATTGCCCTTCTGACCGGCGCCATCGCCATGATCCTGACCCGGGTCCTGACCCTGGATGAGACCTACCGGGGGGTGGACTGGATGACGGTATTTCTCCTGGCAGGACTCATCCCCTTTGGCCTGGCCTTTGAAAAAACCGGGGCCGCGCTCTATCTTTCAACAAACCTTGCCCATCTGATGCAGTCATTTTTGACGCCCCTTGTCCTGTTTCTGCTCATCGGCCTTTTGACTTCTTTTTTCACCCTGGTTACCTCCAATGTAGGGGCCACGGTCCTCATGATCCCTCTGGCCATGAACATGGCCCTTCAGTGCGGGGCTGATCCGAGGATGGCGGCCCTCCTGGTGGCCCTGGCTGCCTCCAATACCTTTATCCTGCCCACCAATCAGGTGAACGCCCTGATCATGCGGCCCGGCGGATACAGGGTCATGGATTATGTCCGGGCCGGGTCCGGCATCACCTTGTTATTCATCATCGTGGTCATGACGATCATGTATTTTTTTTACGGTATTTCAGCCTGATGCGAGCGCAACAAACGGAGTATAAAATGAAAGCCTATATTGATTCCCGGCACGAACAATTTCTGAAGGATTTTCAGACCATCGTCAATATCGATTCCAGCAGCGACAATAAACACGGAATTGAAACTGTGGCCCGGTTTTTTGAAACCCGGTTCCAAAATATCGGCCTGGACACCCGGGTCCTGTTTCTTGGGGAGGATCAGGTTCCCTGTCTTTATGCGGAACACAAAAAAGCGGACAAACCCTTTGATGTCATGTTTCTCGGCCATATGGACACGGTATTTCCAGCCGGGGAGGCTGAAAAACGCCCCTTTTCCATCCGAGATAATAAAGTCTTTGGCCCCGGCGTCTGTGATATGAAGGGCGGGCTCCTGGTGGTGCTTCATAGCCTTGAGGCTTTGAAACACGCGGGCATCCTGGATTCCCTCTCCCTTTGCGTGGCCTTTAACGGGGATGAGGAAACCGGATCCCATGCGTCCAAAGAATGGATCATGGAAACGGCGAAAAAAAGCCTCCGGACCTTTGTATATGAGCCCTGCCGGCCCGGATACCGGTTTGTGCTGCAAAGAAAGGGCGGGGGCTCCTTTCATCTGACCGTGAAAGGCCGGGAAGCCCATGCCGGGGCCGACCCTGAAAAAGGCGTCAATGCCGTGGTCGAACTGGCCCACCAGATTGTCCGGATCAACAGGCTCAACGAAAACGACAAGGGCACCACAGCCCAGGTCACGGTGGTTTCCGGCGGGGACAAGGTCAATATCATCCCGGCCCTGGCAGAGGCTTTGGTGGATATCCGGATTTCCACGCCCAAAGAAAAAGACCGGGTGGAAGACTTTTTCAATACACTGGGAGATCAATCTTTTTTTAAAGACTCGACCATCCGTGTCCGGGGCCATATCGACCGGCCGCCCATGGAGGCGGGAGAAGCCACCCAAAAGCTCTGGGACCTGGTCCGCTCCACCGGAAAAACCCTGGACCTGCCCATGGAACCCATCTCTACGGGCGGGTGTTCCGACGGCAATTATACTTCCTTTTCCGGCACACCCACCATTGACGGCATGGGTATTGTGGGCGCCAATTCCCACCGGCCCGATGAATATGCCGAGCTGGACAGCATCGGCAATATGGTGCTGCTGACGGCAAATGTCTGCAAGAGCATCTTGGCGCCAGGAGACGAACCCTTATTGTAATGGAGAATGAATATGACCCCCCTTTTTTCAGATCCCGGTGAATTTATCATCACCATTGAGGTGGTGCCGCCCAAGGGCAATGATGCCGGCCCCCTTCTTGAAAAGCTCCAAAGCCTTGCCGAACTGAATTTTCATGCTTTCAGCACGGCGTCCAATCCTGTGGCAAAACCCAGGATGAGCGCCATGGTCTTTGCCCATCTGATTCAAAAAGCCACCGGGCGGCGATCCATCCTTCATTTCACCGTCCGGGACCATAATCGGCTGGGACTCCAGAGCGAACTCTGGGGGGCCAAGGCCCTGGGCATTGATACCATCATTGCCGTGACCGGAGACCCCTCGGCGGCCCAGGCAGAAGAAAAAACCTCCACCGTAGGCGATTTAAACGTATATGACCTCATTTCCCTGGGCCGGGATTCGGGCCTGACCACCGGAGCGGTCCTGGATTTCAGGCCCGAGGTTAACGGCCTGGAATACGAGGCCAAGCGCCTGGAAAAAAAGGTGGAAGCCGGTTGCCGGTTCATCGTGACCCAGCCGGTGTATGATGAAATCACGGCCCGGAACATCCACCGCGCGACAAAGCACCTGAACGTTCCCGTGGTCATGGGCATCCTGCCCCTTCTTTCCTATAAGCATGCGGTGTTTCTCCATGACAAGGTGGCCGGCATTGCGGTTCCGGAACACCTGAGAAAAGAAATGGAAACGGCCCGGGACCCGATAAAGGCCGGGATAGACCAGGCCCGGCAGATGCTGGCCCTGGCAAAGTCCCTGTTTTCCGGGGCCTGCGTCATGCCGCCCTTTGACCGGTTTGAAATTTTAAAGGAAATCCTTATAAAATAGATATTCTCTTCTATCCGAGATCAAATATTTTGAAGGGATACCGCCCTTTTTTCCGATCTGCGAAATAGTGTTCCAGGGTTTGCCGGATCACCTCAAAGGCAATCTCGTCCCAGGGGATGTCTTTTTCATCAAAAAGCCGGACCTCGCTGCTTTCAGTCGTGGGTCCGAATTGATCCGACGTCATGGCCGCCCTGAACATGAAATAAATCTGGTCCACAAAGAGGATATTGAACAATCTGTAAGGGGTAATGATCCTCACCTCGGCCAGGGCCTCCTCCCGGGTTTCCCGAACGGCTCCTGCCTGGACGGATTCACCGTTTTCAAGGTATCCGGCCGGAAGGGTCCATTTGCCGATTCTGGGTTCAATATTTCTTTTGCAGAGCAGGATCTTTCCCTGCCATTCCGGGATGCAGCCCACCACCATTTTGGGGTTGTTGTAATGGACAAGGCCGCAGACGGAGCACACGGCCCGGACATGGTCATCCTCGGGAGGGATTCTCAGCAGGGTCGGAGAACCGCAGGTGGTGCAGAATTTAATTTCCATAATCCTTATCTTTTCTTTTTACACGGTTTGTGGGGACGGCATCCAAGGGGTTTTCAGGCCAGAAATGCTTGGGATACCGGCCCATGAGGTCTTTTTTCACCTCGGTATAAGTGTTTTTCCAGAAACTTTCCAGGTCCCTTGTGATCTGGACGGGCCGCCCGGCGGGGGACAGGAGATGTAGGGTCAGGGCCTGGCCTGCAATTTTCGGTGTTGTCTTGCATCCGAACATTTCCTGGAGCCGGACGGCCAGCACAGGGCTCTCCAGGAGGCCGTGATCCCCCCGGTAAATCACGGGCAGCCTGGACCCGCTGGGCACAATGACATGGGTGGGGGCCTGGGTTTCGATCTTTTTTTGGGTTTCCCAGGAGAGAAGCGACAAAAAGGCGGCCTCAAGATCCATGCGCTCCAGATCCTTCAAGGACAAGATCCCGAAGAGAAAGGGGGCCAGCCAGGTTTCCAGACTTTGCTCAAGGGCCGGGCCTGAAACATCGGGAAGATCCGGGAAAATGCCCGAGGCTTTCAGAAAACAGGCCCGGTCCCTGAGACTGTTGAGTTTTTGGGTCCAGGGCAGGCAGGCGATGCCTCTCTTTTGGATTTCTTCCATCAGAACCCGGCAGGCCTGATCCGGGTCCATATGGACAACCGGTCTTTCCTCCACCACAATGGCGCCGAAAAATATCCGTTCCACTGCCTTGACCGAGCCGGTTTTCCCATCAAAGAAAAGGGTCTGGTCCGTTTTCATCCGGTCCTGAAATTCATCTTCCAGGTCTTCCCGCGAAAGGGGAGCCCCAAGAAAGATCCTTGAATTGCGGGGGTTACCGTCCAAATGGACGGCGACGATATAGTCATGCAGGGAAACGCTGTTGGGCCCGGTGAAAAATATCCCTTTTCCCGAAGCCGTTAAAAACTCGAGGGCCTTCCCATTTCTTTTTTTTGCGATGCGGTCGGGATAGGCATGGGCCAGGAGGGCCCCCGCCCTTTCAAGCCGGGTCCGGCCCGGTGAAATATGATTATCCTTCAGGAGTTTACGTTCAGATTCGATTATCCTCCTGAGAACCCCGCCATGGATATTCCATCCCTTTTCAAGGGGTTTTCCCTGCCTGCCCGCCTCCATGAGCAGGAGGCGGAGCCCGATATCCGGATCAGCTTCCCCGCGGTCAAAGCTCAGAAAATCCCGCTCATTGAGGAAGGCGGCAAGGCGGCAGGCAAGGGGGCCTTCACCCTTTTCCATTCCTTTGAGGATCATATGGGCAAGCCTGGGATGAAGGCCGGAACCTGCCATTTTCTTACCATGGCCCGTGAGCCGTCCCTCTTCGTCCAGGGCTCCCAGGTCTTTCAGAAGGGCTTTGGCCTGTTCATAGGCTGCCGGGTCCGGCGGGTCCAGCCATTTCAACGGCCCTGGGTCGGGAACGCCCCAGGCGATAAGTTCCAACGCCAGGGCCGTCAGATCCACACTCAGAATTTCAGGCCGGGTAAAGGGCTTTAAAAGGCCGTGGTCATATTCGGACCAGAGGCGGTAACAGGTTCCGGGAGCCGTGCGGCCGGCCCTTCCCCTTCTCTGGTCGGCCGAGGCCTTGGATACGGGAAGGGTTTCAAGGCGGGTCATCCCGGTTCCGGGGGAAAACCGGGGCACCCGCATGAGGCCCGAATCAACCACCACGGTGATGCCGTCAATGGTGACGGAGGTTTCGGCAATGGAGGTGGCCAGGACGATTTTCCGTTCCGCCGGGTCCGGACCGGTAAAAATCCGGGCCTGGTCCTTGGCCGATAAATCCCCGTACAGGGGAAGGACCCGGAAACCCGGACCCAGGCTCGCCTCAAGGCGGGACGCCAGCCTTAAAATTTCACCCACGCCGGGCAGAAACACCAGGATGTCCCCCCGGGTTTCCGAAATGGCCCGACCGATGGCGGTCTCACAGGCAATTTCAATGGGGACGGCCTTTTTAAGTTTGTTGACCGGAGGACAATAAACGGTCTCCACCGGAAAGCTTTTGCCCCTGGAAACGATGGTGGGAGCCTGGTCCATCAGGGCGGAGACTTCTTTGATATCCAGGGTGGCGGACATGACCAGTATCCGCAGATCGTTCCTCAGGGCTTCAAAGGTGTCCAGGCCCAGGGCCAGGCCCAGATCGCTGTGGATATTGCGTTCATGGAATTCGTCGAAAATCACCAGGCCCGTATCCTCAAGACCGGGGTCGGCCTGGATCTTCCGGGTGAAAATCCCTTCCGTCACCACCTCGATGCGGGTTTTGGGGCCGATCTTCCGATCCAGGCGGATCCGGTACCCCACGGTTTCCCCGATTTTTTCTCCCAGGAGGGAGGCCATGTGACGGGCACAGGTGACGGCGGCCAGGCGCCGGGGCTCCAGCAGGATGATCTTTTTGCCTTTCAGCCAGGGTTCGGACAAGAGGGCCAGGGACACCCGGGTGGTCTTACCGGCTCCGGGCGGGGCCTGGACCACGGCGCATCGCTTTGTTTCCAGGGCCTTCCGGATCTCCGGAAGATGGGCTTCGATGGGCAGGGGCGTCATCATCGGTTGCCGGCAATCTCCCACAGGGCCTGGACCCTGGGATTGGCCAGATTTTTTTCCCGGGTGCAGAGGGCAATGATAAAGGGCGGCAATTCCGGGCTTTCATCCAGAATCCGCACCTGATCCCAAAAAGGGCTTTTTTCCAGCACCATGCGGGGAACCAGTCCCAGGCCGCAGCCCAGGCTCACCATGACAATGATGGCCTCATTGCCGGCCACCTCGGAATAAATATGGGGAATGAAATTTTCTCTGGCAAACCACTGGTCGATGCGGTCCCGGCTTAAACCGCGGTCCGGGATGATCAACGGCGTCTTTTCCCAGTCTGTCCGGCCTTCCCTTTCAACAATGATTTCAGGATAATTCAGGGGGGCGATAAACACCAGGGGGGTTTCGGACAGGATCTGAAACACCAGATCTTCCGGCAGAGCGTCCGGAAGGGCCGCAATCACCAGGTCTGCATCCTGGTTAAAGAGCATGGCAAGGGCCTTTGCCGGATCACCGGTTTCAAGGTGGATGCGGACCTGGGGAAAGGCCCGCCGGTATTTGGCCATGATGGCGGGAAGGATGCCGTAGGCGGCCGTGACCGAGCAATAGATGGACAATTCCCCTTTGAGAACCGTATCCGAGGCCAGTTCATCCTGAAGCCGGTCCCATCGCAGGAGCACATCATCGGCATATTGTTTAAAGGCCTCTCCGGCCGGGGTCAGTTCCACGGACCGGTTGCTCCGGGTAAACAGGGCCTGCCCCAGCTCCGACTCCAGGCGCTGGATGACCCGGGTCAGGGCCGAGGGCGTAATATAACAGGCCTGGCTGGTCCTTGCAAAATGAAGGGTAGCGGCAAGATGCCTGAAAAGTTTTAAATTCCGGATATCCATGGTCCTCCTTATCCGGGTCGAATCAGCTTTGCCTGATGAGCACCCGGTTTCATATTTTGCAATACCATCTGCCGGCGTTCTTGCCAAGTGCAATATGAATCCAAGTCTCAATATGTCCCGGCGGGCCCTGGTTTTCCCTTGCCCTTTAAAACCCACTCTGATAAATTCTTTCAATCTTTTTGAAGAAAAGATTTTTTTCGTTTTTTCTCAGAACTGATTTGTATCGCTTTCGTATCATTGGCCGATAACCCGCAGGGATTAGCCTGTATAGACGTGAAACGCCCGGATGAACGATAAAACAAAATCCATTTTCGCCATCATGGCCATCATCCTGACCCTTTCAGGGATTTATCTGTTCAGGGGAATCCGTCTTTACCGGGACACCATGGACAAAAATATCGCAAAAACCATGGATAATACGCTTTTCCTCATGGATGAAACCGTCAAAAACAGCCGCCTTATGTATGATATGCGCCTGAACATCCTTATCCGGGATGAAAACATACAGGCCGCCTTTGCCGGCCGGAGCCGGGATGAACTGTACCGCCATACCCTCCCTTTTCATGATGCCTATAAAGCCGAAAATCCTTTTTACGCCAATCTGCATTTTCATCTGCCTTCCGGGCATTCCTTTTTACGAATGCACAAACCCGAAGAATTCAGTGATGATCTTTCCGCTGTCAGACCCATGATCATGCAGGTTCATAGGACCCAAACCCCTTTGTCCGGATATGAGATCGGAAAGCACGGGCTGTTTTACCGGGTGGTAAGACCCATGTTCTTTAAGGGAGAGTATATCGGCGCCGTTGAACTGGGCCTCATGGCCGAAGAGGTGGTGAACCGGATTGAGGCCGCCCTGAAAATTAAAATCGCCCGGGTGATTAAAGATGAAAATTTGAATGAACCCTTTCAGGAACGCAGTCAAAATGAAATTCATACCCAGGGGTTTTCCATCCATCCCTATAAAAATGAATCTTTTTTCAACCAGGTGGCCGGCGCCTATGATTTTACCCGGGAATCCGTTCAGCAAACCCAGGTCGACGGCCGTTCCATGGCAGTGTTTACCTTCGGTAACCTGAAGAATTACGAGGGTAGCGCCATTGCCTGGTTTCTGATTGCCCAGGACATCTCCGGTGATATCACGGGATACCGTTCCTTTCTGAGCCGATCCATCTACCTGACCCTGATTCTGGTGATCCTTGCCTATGGGGTCCTTTATTTCAGCTTCGGGTCCTATATCAACAGAATCACGGAACTCAATAAAACCCTGGAAAGCAGGGTAAAAGAGCGCACCCAAGAACTTGAAGCCGTCACGGACAAACTCATGCTGACCCATGCGGAACTGGATCAGATCTTTAATACGGCGGCGGACGGAATGAGGCTCATTGGTATTGATTTTAAAATTCTAAGGGTGAATGAGACCTTTTCAAAACTAATCGGCACGGACAAACAACTGGCCGTCAACACGCTTTGCCATGAACATTTTAAAGGCCGGTTCTGCTTTTCTCCGGAATGCACCCTCAAACGCATCCTCAACGGCGAGGAATATATTGAAATAGATGTGGAAAAAGAAACCGCCTCGGGTGAAAAACGGACTTTTCTGTTGACGGCCACCCCCTTTAAATCCGCCAACGGAGAAATCCTGGGCGTGGTTGAAAATTTCAAGGACATCACCCACCGGAAAAACACCGCCAGGGCCATAGAAGAAAATGAACAGTATTTAAAGGCCATCATGTCCACGGTCCAGGCCGGTGTGATCATTACCGATGAAAAAAGCCCGCTCATCATAGATGCAAACCCCTATGCCCTGAAGCTGATCGGGTGCAGCAGGGAAGAATTGATGAAATCCAGTATCCGGGATTATTTCAGCCTTGAGAAACCATGGATCGACCATGTATTGAAGTCCGAAAGCCCCTTTGAAAAAGAAGATTATATCCTGACCACTGCTTCAGGAAAAAAGCGTAATATCCGCCTGTCCGTTGCCCGTGCCACCCATAAGGGCCGCACCTACCTGGTTCAGAGCTTTTCAGACATGACCGATATAAAGCGGTTCGTTGAGCAGCAGGTGGTCGACATCCACAAGGCAAAATCCATTTTAAACCTGGTGAACCCTTCCCCTCCCCGATACATGACCCTGCCCGGCGGCCGCCGCCTTTTTGCAGACATCATCTGTATTCCCTGCCATGCAGAAGGAGGGGATCACCTGCTGATACGGCATTTTCCAAACCATACCTCTCCCAAAACCGTCATCAGCCTGAAAGACCAGTCCGGCCACGATGTCAATTGCATTCTTCGCAGCATCTACACCGATCTTCTTCATAATGCCCTTCTTTTCAACTGCCTCGAATCCACCCTTGACCAGGTGATGACAAAACTGAACCAGGAATTATGCCGATCCGGATTTTTCAAAGCCGATGATTTCTTTTCCTCCATTACGGCTGAAATCGATCACCATTCGCTGATGCTCCGCTATATCACCGCCGGGCATCCCCCCTTCATCCTGATCAGAAACCATAAGGCCTTATCAATGCCCCGGCCCGGGGAAGAAAAAAACCATCTGCCCATCCCCTTTTTAAAAAATGCCTCCTATGGGTCAACCTGCTTCCAGCTCCAGGAAAATGATCAGCTCCTTTTTTATACGGACGGGTTAACGGAAATGACCCTCCGGAATTTAAAAACCACCATGACCGTTGATGAGCTCAGGCATCATGTCCAGACCCTCCTTGATGATTTTCATGGGGCTACGGGAAGGACCATGCCCGTCTCCGCCCTGACGGCCGCTCTGCTGGAGCGCATCTCGGCCCTCAGCCGGGAAACCGTTCTTCCGGAGCAGGGAAATTCAAAATCCGTCAACACGTCTTCAGACGATATCACACTGGTCGGGATTGAAATTGAGACCTTTAATCAATCCGTCACAAAAACGGTTTATCCAAAAACCGCTGCCGCAGTTTCCGGCTTTGTTCAGGAGATCCTGACCCTGATTTTTGATCAAAAGGAAAATACAGCCTATCGGCATATGAAAACCAGGGCTTTTATGATACTTGAAGAAGCCCTGACCAACGCCTGGAAACACGGCAATAACATGGACCCGGACAAACCCGTCACCCTTTGCTTTGATTCACGAAACGATTTTGTTTTTGAGATCACGGATCAGGGGACTGGATTTGATTACTGTAACCTCCCGGACCCGACTTCCGCGGAAAATATCCAGAAGGACAGCGGACGGGGCCTGTTTATCCTTCGCCATTTTTCCGATCATGTTGAATGGAAAGGAACCGGAAACCATATCCTCATTTTCCTAAAAAAAATGAAAACCCTTGATAACAGGGTTGATATGGAAAAGCCCGCAACCTGCGTCGGTATCTGGGGGAAAAATTAAAATGGATTCAACGATCATTCACATCACAGAGGAGGAGGAACCATGGAACTGACTGTCGACCAAGGTCAAACCAGTGCAAGGATTACGATTAAAGGAGAGATTGACGGACCGGGAGCGGAAAAACTAAAGGCCGGTTTTCATGCCCTGGATAAGGCATTGCTGAAAAGCATTGTCCTTGATTTTAGCGGCGTCACCCACATCGGCAGCGCAGGGATCGGCAAATTATTGTTATTTTACAAGGACATCGCCATTGGCGGGGGATCAATGGAGATCGTCCAAGTCCCGGCCCCCATTTACGATCTTTTATTGACGCTGAAGCTGAACTCGGTGTTTAAAATACAAAAAGCCTGAATCGTCATGGCTTGATGAAAGGAGATAGTAATGAAAATACATGATCTGGCCATCGGCACCCGTATATCGGCAAGCTTTATGATTATTCTTTGTCTGCTGCTGGCCGTGAGCATGGCCGGGGTTCTGGGGTTTAAAAAAATTGTGGGCAATGCCTCGGAGGTGATTGAAGGCAACAAACTGGACGGGATTCTTGCCCAGAAGGAAGTGGATCATCTGGTCTGGGTGAACAAGGTCAATGCGCTGCTCACGGACGAGAAGGTGACAACATTGAATGTACAGACCGATGACCATAAATGCGGGTTTGGCCAATGGCTGTTTGGAGAAGGACGAAAGGAAGCTGAGATCATGGTCCCGGAGCTTAAAACGCTTCTTCTATCCATTGAAAAGCCCCATTATCTGCTCCATGAATCCGCCAAAGCCATAGGGGACCGGTATCAACCCGTTGATACCCGGCTGGGGGAATTTCTAATCCAGAAAAAAATCGACCATCTTTTATGGACCCATAAGATAAAAGATTCCCTCTTAAACAAATCCGATAACCTGGACATTGAACTGGACCCAACCCAATGCGGCCTGGGCAAATGGATGGATTCGGAAAAAATCCTATCCCTGAAAAAAAACGATAAGGCCTTTTCCCTGATCCTGGATGAAATGGTTCCGCCTCACAAGGCCCTTCATGAAAGCGCCCGCACCATCATCTCCCTGCTAAAGGAAAAAAAATTCGAACAGGCCCATGCCTATTATCTTGAGAACACCATGAACCATGCCCGGATAACCCTTGAGAAAATAGACCGGGCTGTTTTATGGCATTCTGAAAAAATGAAAGGAATTGAAGCCGCCCACACCATTTATTCTGAAAATACCATGCCTGCTTTGGCTGACGTTCAATCCCTTTTGCAGGAAATCCGAAAAATCGCCAGGGAGAACATCATGTCGGATCAGATTATGCTTTCCTCTGCCCAGCGCTCAAAAAATACGGTTGCCTATTTAAGCGTTTTTGCTGTTTTAGCAGGAATCCTGGCCGCTTTCCTGACGGTCCGGGGATTAAACCGCCAATTAAAAACCCTTGCCGGCAGCATTGATGACAGTGCCGCACAGGTTGCCCAGGCAGCCCACGAGATTTCCTCATCCAGCCAGTCCCTTGCCGAAAATGCATCGGAACAGGCCGCCACGGTTGAGGAAACCTCTGCCTCCATACATGAGATTACGGCCAGCAGCCGGCAAACCTCTGAGATGACCCGGGGGACCCAGGAATTGATGAATCAGAATATTGAAAAATCAGGCCAGTCCCTGAAAGCCATTGTCGACATCACCACCAAAATCAACCAGATTGTTGCCGACAGTGACAAAATGGGGGAAATCATCAAGACCATTGACCAGATTGCTTTCCAGACCAATCTCCTGGCATTGAACGCCGCAGTGGAGGCTGCCAGGGCCGGGGACGCCGGGGCCGGATTCGCAGTGGTGGCCGATGAGGTCAGAAACCTTGCCATAAGGTCCACCAAAGCCGCGCGCACGACTCAGCAACTTCTGGATGAAACCATCTCCAGAATCGGGCAGGTGTCGACATCCATCAACACCATGAACCAGAATTTCGAAGGCATCGTGGAAAGCGCCACCATTATCGGGGAAAAAACCGAAGGGATTACTGCGGCAAGTGTTGAAATTGCCAAGGGCCTTGAACAGATCGCCACTGCCACCACTGAAATGGATAAGATCACCCAGGTCATAGCCGGCAATTCGGAAAAATCGGCGGCCGCTTCGGAAGAACTCAGCGCCCAAGCGGAAGAAATGGGGTCCATGGTGGCTGAACTGACCCGGATGGTGTATGGGAAAAATCATGTTCAGATGAAAATGGATCCCCCATCGGACCAAAAGGCCTTATCAACAGAGATTAGAAACCCTTATACATGATTCAAAAAATTTTGTCCCGGCATGGACAGGCAGTAATCGTCCGGACATACAAAGCCACGGAAAGTATCCCTTTCCGTGGCTTTGTTGGATTTTTCCTGTTCAGCTAACTGCCCGGTCAACTTTCCGGTTTATAACCAAAACCAACGCTATCCTATTCCTGTCTGGATCTCCGGCTGAATCCGGCCAGACAGATCAGGCCGGAGACCAGCAAAGACAGGGTTCCGGGTTCGGGTACGACGGCATTGGGATCAGGCTCGGTATCCCAAGGGACTCTCGGTGAGCCCAGAGCTTCCCATACGATATTAACCCCTTCCGTTTCAGGCCTCACATCAAAGGCAAACGTATTGTCGAATTTGGCCCAGGCCTCGCCGTTGTTGTTGGCATTCACATATGTGTACAAAGAGGCATCCACATCGATCAGATTTCCTACAATGACCTCAAAGGCAATGGTGAGCCAGCCTGTATCCATGTAATGGCTATAGCCGTTGCTGTCCCAGGCATTGGTATTCCAGTCATCACTATGGCTATCCTCGTCTTGGATGTTGCTTTGTGTTGCCCAACGCTCTTCCCATCCGCTGGAAAAACCGTAACCCCAATAGGGTTCATACACATCATAGGCTTCTATTTCGGCTGAAGCGCCAAAGGAAGCCAGCACCGTATAACTTCTCTCTTCCGCCGGATTCGAAAGGCCGTAATCCCGAATGGACAAATCTGCGTTGATCTCACTGTGGGCCCAACCGGGATAAGGGTATTGCGAAGCGGCGGCAAAA
>Ga0208373_1003968_pt1 | contig 13859 bp, 11 predicted proteins | sample RifOxyC2_FD_184036 | JGI IMG/M metagenome (GOLD analysis project Ga0208373, IMG submission 184036) | Soil microbial communities from Rifle, Colorado - Rifle Oxygen_injection C2 (SPAdes) | ecosystem: Environmental > Terrestrial > Deep subsurface > Rock core/Sediment | place: Rifle, Colorado...
ATTTCCTTGCCAAGAGCTATATTTTTAATTTGAATAATATCCTGAACAATCACTGGAATAATTTTTGAAGAAAAATAGCAATTTGTGATATAAAACGAAAGCCCGTTAAAACTTTCTCAATTTTTTTCCCCCTGAATTGGTGTATTTTTTGAATGTAAAAAAGAAAATTAGGGCTAATTATTGCCGATTTGAGTTACTCTTTTTGGGGGCATTTATTAAATTACATTTCAAATTTTTATTTACACTAAGAATAACAAAATGTTACTAATAGCTTATCTGTTGCAAGGGACCTAGCTCGACTCTCCACTATATCATCCTGCTGAAGATTTAAGTACACAACCTTAAAGTGGAGAATTTTTATGTCAAAGAAAAATATTTTAATTATGGGAGCTGCCGGTCGCGACTTCCATAATTTCAATTGTATTTATAGAAACAGTAAAGAATACAATGTGGTTGCTTTTACAGCCACACAAATTCCTAATATTGAAGGAAGAGTATATCCCCCGGAACTCACCGGAAAAAATTATCCCCACGGAATAAAAATATACGAAGAGTCTAAACTTACAGAACTTATAAAAGAACTAAACGTTGATGAAGTAGTTTTTTCTTATTCCGATGTGCCCTTTAATTATGTAATGACAAAAGCTTCTATTGCAAATACAGCCGGGGCAGCATTCACTCTTCTCAGCGCAAATGAAACAATGATAAAAAGTAATAAGCCCGTTATTGCTGTACTTGCTGTCAGAACTGGTTCCGGCAAATCACAAACATCAAGAAAAATAGTAAACATTCTGAGAGACGCAGGGAAAAAAGTTGTTGCGGTCCGTCATCCTATGCCTTACGGCGATCTTGTAAAACAGAAAGTGCAGCGCTTCGGAACTTATGAAGACTTGAAAAAACATAATTGCACTATTGAAGAAATTGAAGAATATGAACCTCATATTGCAAAAGGCGGGGTTATTTATTCCGGCGTTGATTACGAAGCAATATTAAGAGTAGCAGAAAAAGAAGCAGACATAATTTTGTGGGATGGTGGAAATAACGATACTTCTTTTTATAAAGCCGACCTGACTTTTACAGTTGCCGATCCACATAGACCGGGACACGAAATGACCTATTACCCCGGCAACTCTTCCCTAAGAATGGCTGATGTTGTTATAATAAATAAGATTGATTCTGCCGATCCTGAAAATGTTCTTACGGTTAAAAGAAATATTAAGGAAGTTAATCCTGGTGCAAAAATAATTGAAGCAGAATCTACGGTAACTGCAGATAAACCTGAGCTAATCAGGGGAAAACGTGTCCTTATTGTTGAAGATGGTCCGACTTTAACCCATGGCGAAATGAAGTATGGTGCAGGAACAATTGCTGCACAAAGATTGGGCGCATCCGAAATTGTTGATCCAAGACCTTATACAGTTGATTCTATCACCTCAACATTTAAGAAATATCCCGAAATAGGGAAGCTCCTTCCAGCAATGGGTTATGGTGAAAAACAGATGAAGGACCTCGAAGAAACAATTAACAGAACCGATTGTGATTCCGTTGTAATAGGAACTCCAATTGATCTTGGAAGAATATTAAAAATTAATAAGCCTTTCACAAGAGTTAAATATGATCTGAGTGAAAAAGGAAATATTACTCTTGAAACTGTTTTAAAAGAAAAAGGACTTTTGTGAAAAAACTTGCAGTTGTTGCCCTCGGCGGCAATGCGCTACTGCGTGGAAACCAGACAGGAACAATCAGACAGCAGGAGAAAAATACTTACAATACCTGCATCAATCTTATCAACTTATTAAAGAATGACTACGGTCTTGTGATTACTCACGGCAATGGACCTCAGGTAGGAAATATTCTTTTAAGAAATGAAGCGGGCTTTAATTCTTATAAAATCCCACGGATGCCTCTCGATATTTGTGTTGCCGATTCCCAGGGAGGCATCGGCTACATGATAGAGCGGCAGCTGAAGAATATCTTAAACGAACAAAACATAAATTGCAACGTAATAACCCTTATATCAGAAGTAATTGTTGACTTAAATGATCCTGCATTTAAAAATCCCACAAAACCTATTGGAACATTTTTCATAAAGGAAGAAGCAGAATTGCTGATGAAAAATAACGGTTTCGTGTTTGAAGAAGATACTCAGAAAAGAGGATGGAGGCGTGTAGTTCCATCACCCGAACCACTGGAAATAATAAATAAAAATGTAATTAAAGAACTCGCCGCTGAAGGTAATATAGTAATCACAGCAGGCGGCGGCGGTATTCCTGTATTCCTGGATAGTAAAAATCAATACCAGGGTGTTGAGGCAGTGATTGATAAAGATATAGCTTCTTCTTTGTTGGCAAGTGAAATAAATGCAGATAAATTTTATATACTTACAGATGTTTCCCATGTTTATATTAATTTTAACAAGCCGAATCAAGAAGCTTTGGAAACTGTTAAGCTTAATGATATGATAAAGTATTTCGAGAACGGTGAGTTTTCATCCGGCAGTATGAGACCAAAAATAAAAGCGGCAATTAATTTTGTTCAGAAAACAGGTAATGAAACAATCATTACTGAAGCGACACAATTAAACAACATGAATACCGGCACAAGAATAATTCCTTAGTCATTCAGGAGAACTTAATGAACGTTAATATGAAAGGTAAAAGTTTAATTTCAATAAATGATCTTACTTTAGATGAGATGAATGCAATCTTCGATCTTTCCGCAGATCTTAAAAAGAAATTAAAAGAAGGTGTTCCGCATAAATATCTTGAAGGACAAACACTCGGGATGATCTTTTCAAAACCTTCTACGAGGACAAGAGTGTCGTTCGAAACGGGTATTTACCAGCTTGGAGGAATCGGAATGTATTTCGGTCCTACTGATCTGCAGCTTAAAAAAAGTGAAAATATTCATGACACTTCAAAAGTTTTGTCACGTTACCTCAGCAGTATAATGATAAGAACTTTTGCTCATCAGGATGTTATTGATCTCGCAAAGTATGCTTCAATTCCTATAATAAACGGCTTAACTGATCTTCTCCATCCCTGCCAGGTTCTTGCCGATCTTTTCACAATTCTCGAAAAGAAAGGAAAGCTTAAAGGATTAAAGCTTGCATACATTGGTGATGGAAATAATATGGCTCACAGCTTATTGCATGGTTGTTCAAAAGTAGGGATGAATATTTCTGTCGCTTCTCCAAAAGCATATAAACCTAAAGAAGAAATAGTAAACAATGCTTTAAGAAATGCAAAAGTAATGAACAGTAAAGTAGAAATTCTTGACAGCCCTGAAGAAGCTGTTAAAGATGCAGATATAATTTATACAGATGTATGGGCAAGTATGGGACAGGAATCAGAAACGTTGGAAAGAAAGAAAATATTTGCTCAATACCAGGTTAATGAAAAGCTTGTTAAAAATGCTAAAGAAGATTATCTCTTTCTTCATTGCTTACCTGCTCACAGGGGCGAAGAAGTTGTTAATGAAGTAATTGATTCTCCTAACTCAGTTGTATTTGATGAAGCGGAAAACAGGCTGCACGTTCAAAAAGCGATTATGGTTATGCTGATGGGAAAGTAATCTCAACTTGAATCTTATTTCATCCTTTTAGTTTTCTTACATATTCAGATAATTCATGAAGTTTATGCTGCAAAATCTTTTTATCGATCAGTTTGGTTTTATACTCGGCAATTTTAGTGGGTGAGAGGTTTCTGCTTAAAGCGTACTCAACAACTTCATCATCTTTTGATGCACACAGAATAAGACCTACACTCGGATTTTCATTCTCGTGTTTTATCTGCCTGTCAACTGCTTCAAGGTAAAAGTTCATCTTTCCGAGATATTCGGGTTTGAACTCGTCTATCTTCAATTCAATAACTACAAGGCATTGTAAACCCCGGTGGAATAAAAGCAGGTCGAGATAATAATCGTGGCTGCCAACCTGCAGCCGGAATTCCTCACCAACAAGAGCAAAGTCTTTTCCAAACTCAAGAATAAAATCTCTTAGATTTTTAATCAGCGCCTTCTGCAAATCATTTTCGGAGTAATCTTTCGGCAAGTTCAGGAAATCAAAAATGTAAGTGTCTTTGAAAACCACATTCAACTGCTGATGAGCTTCAACATATTTTTGAGGCAGATCTTTCTTTTTTAATTCTGTCACCAGTGATGACAGTTTTTTGTCGCCTATTAAAAATCTTTCATATAAACCCGAATCAATTTGTCTTTCCAGTTCCCTCTTCGAATATCTTTCTTTAACTGCCAATTTTAAGTAAAATTCACGAGCTTCATCGGTCTTGGTTTTAGCTAATATCATTAAGTGATTTGTCCAGCTTAATTGTGTCACCAGTGGTGACACAATTTTATTATCACGGTAAGTTTCAAAAAATTGTTTCATGCGGTATAGATTACGTCTGTTGAAACCTCTTTCCCCGGATATTTCTTCTTTGAGATAATCTGCCAGCTTATCAACAGTTTTCATACCCCATTCATTACTTTGGATTTTTTTACTAATGTATTCCCCAACCTGCCAGTAAAGATTTATCAACTGCTTGTTTACAGCTGCAAGAGCTTTTTGTTTTGCTTTCTGAATTAAGGAAACGACTTCATTGAAGGAGGACTCTACTATAACATTTTTTTTCACACTGAGAAACTCAAACAATTTTTCATCAAATACAAAACTTGAATGCTAAGGGAGCTTTATCTTTTTCTATCGGAGCCGCAATTAGTATCTCACCAATCTTATCTGCAAATTGTAAAGTTATTGGCTTTCCATCTGTGACAAGTTAATGCCCCCAAGTTTTTCCATAAAATTATTATTAAAATCAATCATACTTAATAATATCAAAATTCAAACTAAAGAGAAAGAAGAAAATTACTTGTGTTCGCATAGGTTGGCATAACTTAGTAAGTTTAATAATCAAAATTTAGATCTTTCTGAATATGAACCTTTCAAACAAAAATATTCTCATCACAGGTGCTTCAAGCGGGATAGGCTACCAGCTATCAAAGGATCTTGCAAAAGAAGGTGCAAACTTAGCTCTGCTGGCAAGAAGAAAAAATATACTCGATGATCTTGCAGAAGAGTTAAAATCATTTTCCACAAAAATTATAACCGCTCAGTGTGATGTAACATCAAAAGAAAGCGTTAAGAACGCCTTTGATTTTGTTAAGAAAGAGTTCAGTAGCATTGATATCGCTATCCTAAACTCCGGTGCAAGTTTTAGGATGAGTATTGAAGAATTTGATACTGAACATCTTGAAGAAATTATAAATGTAAATTTTATGGGATTGGTCTACTGCCTGAATGAAATAATCCCAGAGTTTATAAAAAGGAAAGACGGCTGTATTGTCGGTATATCAAGCTTATCTGACTCAAGGGGTTTCCCGAGAAGCGCTGCTTACTGCTCGAGTAAAGCCGCTGCTTCGATTTTTCTTGAAAGCATTCGTATCGAACTAAAAAAATATAACATAAAAGTTATAACTGTTAAACCGGGATTTGTTAAAACTCCAATGACAGACAAAAACGAATTCCGGATGCCGTTTCTTATGAATGTTGAAAAGGCTTCAAAGATAATATTAAATGGTATAAAGAAAGAGAAGAATATAATTCAATTCCCTTTACCAACAGTTTGGGGCGCTAAACTACTCAAAATTTTGCCGGATTCATTATTCAATTATTTCTCAAATCTCCCCCTCCCCTCAAAAAAATAACAAGCAAATGATTTGTCCCCTCATTATATTGTTTCGGTTATCTAAACAAGTTTAGACCAGGTTTTTAAGAGCTCAAAAGTGAAAGGTGTTTGATGAAACAGCTATTCTATGCGTTATTGATCTTAGGACTTATTTACTTTGTTTACTGGTATCTAACAAAGCCGCCGGATATTATTGAAGTTTACGGAACCGTAAGAATTCTTGAGGAAAATAGCGATGTTGACTCCGGTGGACAATATTATAAAACCAGTGTTCAGGGCACTGCAAAAAATTCGGGAAACTTTATTGCAAAAGATATCTGGATTACTTACAAAATTGAAGACACAGAAGTGAACACTTACATAAGCGAGCTTAAACCGAATCAAACAGTAAATTTTAGAACTGGAAGCTGCAGAACCAAAAATAAAGATCCTGAAATTGAACTAGTTGACGTCATTTATAACAAATAGATTACGATACTTTTTTAGAATTACCAAAATCTTATTTGATTTAATCCTTCCATTACGATAAATTGGTTTGGGTTTTCTCTTAATCTCTACAAAAAATTATGCGGGGCAATTTAACAATCATTCTTTGTGCGTTTTTTTTCTCTTTCGGAGTGGCATTTTCGCAAACTGACACACCGCTTACTTTTTCCGAAATAATGTTTTCTCCTCAATCCTCAAATAATGAATTTATCGAGCTGTATAACCTAAGTGAAACAGAAAGCATTGACCTTGATGGATATAAAATTATTTATTCAACTTCTAATGCCGACATCATCAGCTCAGCGGGATTCGGTACGGTTCTTCAACCCAAATCATTCGCTGTTATTTTAGAGGGAGATTATGATTTTATCTCAGGGATATATAATAACCTGATTCCGCTTGATGCTCTCATTTTAAAAATTTCAGATAATTCTTTTGGAACCTCAGGAATGGCAAATACTTCCGACAGGCAACTTTGGCTGTTGAAACAAAATGGCGATACTCTTGAAACATATACTTATTCGGCAAATAATTCTTCTGCAATTTCAGACGAGAAAATTGTTATAAATAAAGATAACTCTTCGAATAACTGGGAAAACTCTTTACTGACTAACGGAACTCCGGGCAGGAAAAATTCCGTGACACCTCTTAATAATGATCTTTCTTTTTCTTCACTTTCAATTTATCCTGAAGTGCCGATAAGCGGAGATAATGTACAAATCACCGCTTCAATTAAGAACAAAGGAATAAATACTGCTCAAAGCTTTTCAACAGAGATTTATAACGATATTAATTTCGATTCTTCCGGTTCGCAGCAGGAATTAATTTTCACACAATCTTTCCTAAATCTTTTACCCGGTGATTCAACAACGATAAACGCTTTTATAAACTCTGCTACTGAAGGAAATTATCAACTGATGGGTGAAATATCTTTCTCCGAAGATGAAGATACATTGAACAATAAAAAGATAATTCAGTTTATTGTTTACCCGCCGGGAAATATTTACAACGATATCATCGTTAACGAAATAATGTATGCACCATCATCCGGGGAACCTGAATGGATTGAATTATATAATAAGACGGACTCGCCGATCAATCTTAAAAAATGGAGCCTGTCTGATAATTCAACAACTGTTTCAATAACTGGTACCGGTGGGCTCATACAAAGCAAATCCTTTGTTATACTAAGCAGAGATTCTTCAATCCTGAATTTTTACCCGGTTCCTGTTGAAATAATTGTATTTAATCTTCCGGCTTTAAATAATACCGGCGATGTTATTGTAATCAGAGACTCGCTTTCAGTTTTAATCGATAGCCTCAGTTATTTACCTGAATGGGGAGGAAATTCCGGCAAATCCCTGGAAAGAATTTCCTCTGAGGAAAGTTCTAATCTACAATCGAATTGGGGAACATCTCCAAGTATAAACAAGGCAACTCCCGGAATGATTAATTCAATCACTCCTAAAGATTTTGATTTGAAAATTTCTTCCTTCTCCCCGGAAAATGATTTTGGAATAATTGGAGAAAAAATAAATTTTACAATTCAGGTTTCAAACCCCGGATTAAATAATTCCGGGAACTTCATTGTTAAGATTTTCAGAGATATAAATACAGATTCTGTTGCACAACAAAATGAACAGATGGGAGAAATACCGGGAAGTTCAATTTTAAGCGGAGACAGTATCCGGGTACATTTCCAAACGGCGGATTTTATCAAAGGAAATAATTATTTCATCGTCTATATTGAAACCGGAACCGATCAGGATACAACAAACAATTTTGCATTTGCAAAATTAATTGGTGTAACAATAAATGAAGTAAGAAATGATTTGGTAATAAATGAATTTATGTACGCCCCGGGTTCGCCCGAACCGGAGTGGATTGAAATTTTTAATAGGAGTAATAAAATAATTGATATTAATAATTACCAAGTTGCAGACAATAGCGATACGATTACTGTAATTAGTGGGCCTATGATTCTTAATCCAGGAGATTATTTTATAATTGCAGCCGATTCTTCCATAAATAATTTCTACAATATCCCTGCAGCAATTATTTATAAAAATTTTCCAACACTTAATAACACGGGTGATAAAATAGTTCTCCTCGACTCGCTTAACAGAACCATCGACTCACTTCAATTCTTTTCAAGTTGGGGTGGAAGCAATGGGAAATCATTAGAAAGAATTAATTCTGAAATTTCATCGATTGATTCTGCAAACTGGAGCACTTCTAAAAGCAAATATATAGCAACTCCCGGCTATATTAATTCTGTAACAGAAAAAGATTTTGATCTTGAACTGAGTGATATTGTTTATTCTCCTTCTCTTCCTGTTTTTGGAGACAACGTTTCTGTATCGGTGAAAGTAAAAAATATTGGGAAAAATAACGCACAATTCAGTATTCAGCTTTACGGGGATACTGATCTTGATACTCTTCCTGATCAAATAATAACCGAGATTATTTCTCTTTCGCTTTTAGCCGGGGATTCTACAATTTATTCTACTGACTATTCAATCCTGAACCTGCAAAACTCAAACGGATTTTATGCGCTGATTAAATTTACTCCGGATCAGGACACATCAAATAATTACTTGTATTCAACTATAAAACCCGGTTATCCTTTCGGTACAATTGTAATAAACGAAATTATGTTCACACCTTCAGGGGGTGAACCTGAGTGGATTGAAATATTTAATACTTCAAGTGATTCTATAAATCTGAAAGACTGGAGTGTGACGGATGTTTTTACAACCCCTGTTACAGGAAAAATAAGCAGAGATGTTTTCATTAGATCAGTTTCTTATCTGGTGTTAAGCAAAGATTCGTCAATTCAAAATTACCATAGATTTATTCCATCAGGAATAATTGTTACAAATCTTCCTTCTTTTAACAACGATGAAGATGGTGCAGTTCTCAAAGATGACAGGAGAGCTACTATTGATTCTGTTCTGTATTCAAATGAATGGGGTGGAACAAGCGGCTATTCTCTTGAGCGAAAAGAAATTAGTACTCCGGCAATTATTCCTTTAAACTGGGGTTCATCTGTCGATATTGAGCAAAGCACTCCCGGAAGAATAAACAGCATAACTCCAAAAGAATATGATCTTTCCCTTGCGGAGATTTCTTTTGACCCGAGGTTTCCTGTTGCGAGAGATAATGTTTTTATTTCTGTAAAGATTAAAAACAATGGTTCTCAAGAAGCAAATAATTTTTCGGTTGAATTTTATTTTGATTCAGACTCTAACAATGTTGCTGATCAGCTTCTTGAGAGAATAGAAAATCTAAATCTTCAGCCAGCTGATTCTATCGGTATCAAAACATCAAACGCATTACAAAATCTTCAAAACAAAATTTTAACCTCGGTAAGAATAGTCTTTGAAAATGATGAAGACACACTAAATAACTATGCTGAAAGTTCCGTTCAGCCCGGTTTCGCATCAAACACTGTTTTAATAAATGAAGTTATGTATTCTTCTTCCAATGAGCCGGAATGGTTTGAAATTGTTAACGCAGGAAGCGATTCGATTAATATTAAAGATTGGTCGGTGAGTGATATTCTAACTACCCCGACAAAAAACATTTTATCTTTTGAAGATTTCTATATAAAGTCCGGTGAATATGCAATCGTTTCAAAAGACACTTCTATTTATAACTTTCATAATAGTCTCCTAGCAAAAGTTTTTGTAACTAACTTCGGCAGCCTTGGTAATACGAGCGATGGGATTATGATTTACGATTTCAGAAATGGAATTATTGATAGTTTGATTTACAATTCAGACTGGGGAGGAAAGAACGGTTATTCGTTGGAAAGAATTTCCTTTAGTAAACCGACGAACGACAGCACGAACTGGGTTACTTCCTTAAGTGATGGACGAAGCACTCCCGGAAAAGAAAATTCAGCTTCCGCTATACCCGGTTATGAAAGAAACCAGTTTGTAATAAACGAAATAATGTTCGATCCCGATATTGACAACAGTGAGTTTATTGAATTTTATAATAATGGGGAAACCGAAGTTAACCTTGGCGGCTGGAAATTTGAAGATGAAAATGGAAATATTAATGTGTTGAGTGATACCAGCTTTATAATCCAGCCAGATGAATATTTTATTCTTATTGCCGATTCGTTAACTATCGGAAAGTATAATCTTCAGCAATTTGCCAACAAATTAATCGTTGGAGTTTCTTCACTTGGATTTGTAAACACAGGAGAATTAATTTTATTAAAAGATATAAAACAAAACATAATTGATTCTGTTTGGTTCTCTGATAAATGGCATAACAAAAATATCCTAACAACAAAAAATAAATCGTTAGAAAGGATAAATCCCGGATTAAATGGCAATGATCAATTCAATTGGAGTACATCTGTAAGTCCTGATGAAGCCACGCCGGGAAAACAAAACAGCATCTTTACTGACAACTCAAATAAAGAAGCAAAGATTTCCGTTTCGCCAAATCCCTTTTCTCCTGACAACGATGGTCTTGAAGATTTCACTTTAATCAATTATAATATCACGCAAAGACTCGCACAAACAAGAGTAAAAATATTCGACAGCAAAGGAAGACTTGTAAGAACTCTAATTAACAACCAGTCGAGTGCTTCTTCGGGCTCAATTGTTTTTGATGGTCTTGATGATGATGGAAGAGCCTTGCGGATCGGAATTTATATTATTTTTATGGAAGCATCGAATGACAACTCCGGAGTCGTGGAGACTTTAAAAACAATTGTTGTTGTTGCAAGAAAGCTATGATTGTTTATTTAATTAAATTCTGATAATTTATTTATGATCGTAGGTACAAGTTTCAAACTTGTCCCTACAATAGAAAATTTTCATAAACAATTATTATCTATGTTCAAACAACTTAATTGGGTAGAAAGAAAATTTAACTTCGACCTGCCTGCCGGACAGGCGGGCTTTCCTGTTGAAATTTTTCCATCCATACTCGAAAGATTCAGAGGAACACCTGCAAGGCTTGAAGAAACGACAAAAAATCTTCCTGAAAAAATTTTAACATTCAAACCCGAAGACAAATGGTCAATTAAAGAACACGCAGGACATTTAATCGATCTCGAAGAACTCGGTGAGAAAAGGCTTGACGATTTTCTGAATAGAAAAGAAATTCTTTCTGCTGCAGATATATCAAACAAAAAAACTCACGAAGCAGATTATAATAAAAAAAATATTAATGAACTGCTGAAAGAATTCAGAAGCGCAAGGGAACATGCTGTTGGTAGGCTTGAAAAGCTTACCAAAGAGCAGGTTGCAATTGTATCAATTCATCCACGCCTGAACCAAAAGATGAGAGTTATTGACTGGGTTTATTTTATGTCTGAACACGACGATCACCATCTTACAAAGATCAGGGAAATAATTAATAATTTAAAATCTTAATCATCTCGAATTTAACCTTGGATATTAAAGTCAGCCGCGGAATTTATCTTACACAAATCTCTGAAGCAGATAAGCCATCACTTCTAAAATATATTAACGATCCCGACATTTATAACTACACACTTAAAATACCTTATCCATATCTGGGAAAAGATGCCGATGATTGGATTAGCTTTGTGGAAGAATCCAGATTAAAAGAAAGAGTATTAAAGCACTGGGCAATCAAAAATGAAAATGACGAGCTAATTGGCGGAGCCGGTTTTCATTCTAAGTATGGAAAACTTTCTCATAAAGATGAAATTGGATACTGGCTTGGCAAGCCTTTCTGGAATAAAGGCATAATGACTGATGTTGTTAAGAAGGTTTGCGAAATAGGTTTTTCAGAATTAAACCTGGTAAGAATAGAAGCAACAGTTTTTAGCAGGAATACTGCATCAAAAAAAGTACTTTATAAATCCGGGTTCGTTCTTGAAGGAACCTTAAAAAAATTCTACTTCAAAGATGATAAGTTAATTGATGCAGATATTTTCGCCCGTCTGCGCTGAATTGCTCTGAACTCATTATCCGGTCACAACGATAGTACAACACAAATTTTTACCTTTCCCTTAAGCTTATAATTAATAAGTTAGTAAAGGGTACCGGATGATAAGGAAGGAGGCTTATATGAACAGGAAAAGGGATAGATTCTCAACGCTGAAGCGGATACAGAATGAAATATATGTTGCACTATTGCTTCTTTCTCTCTTTTTTCTCGTCATGTTTTAGATAATATTTCATTCTCAGCCCTTTTAAAAGCCGTAATAAATTGTTGCGGCTTTTTTATAAAATATAAATCTAAAATAAAATATTATATTTGCATTAATTCATTTTTGAAAAATTATATGTTTAAAAAAACTATCAGAGAAATTTTTATACGCGACCTCAACAAGCTGAAATCGGAAATAGAGCTTTATAAAAATGAATCCGATATCTGGGTGATTGCAAAAGAGATAAAAAATTCAGCCGGAACTTTATGCATACATTTAAATGGGAACCTAAAGCATTTCATCGGGGCGATACTCGGCGGAACCGATTATAAACGTGACCGGGATAGTGAATTCACAATTAGAAATATTTCTAAGACAGAATTACTAAAATAACTTCCGAAACAATTGAAGTCGTTGATAAAACTTTATCGTCTCTTTCCGAAGAAAAGTTCTTTGAAAATTATCCCGTTGAGTTCCGAAATGAAATTGCAACTACGGATTTTGTTCTCGTTTATCTTGCTGCTCATTTTAATTATCATCTCGGACAGGTAAATTACCATAGAAGATTAATCGGTTAAAAATATTTTTACATAACTACAAACATTTTAAGATAAATTTTGTAAGTTTATTTAACCAATAATTAATTTCATGATCGAGATTAAAAATCTTCACAAGAGCTTCGGTAATAAAGAGGTACTAAAAGGCATTAATCTCGATATTGAAACCGGTGAGACAATTGTAATTATAGGCAGAAGCGGTTGCGGTAAAAGTGTTCTTATTAAACATATTGTAGGATTGCTCGAGCCTGACGAAGGTTATGTAAAAGTAGAAGGAAAGATTGTAAGCGATTTAAATGAAAAAGAACTTTATCAATTGAGAAAAAAGTTCGGATTTCTTTTCCAGGGGGCTGCATTATTCGATTCAATGACAGTTGAAGAAAATGTGGGACTTGCCCTGGCTGAATCTGAAAACAAGTATTCGCCGAAGGAAATCCATAACATAGTAGAAGAGAAACTTTCGGTTGTGGATTTATCCGGTATTCACAAACTAAAACCTGCAGAACTTTCGGGTGGAATGAAAAAACGTGTGGGTCTTGCGCGTGCTCTGATTACGAATCCCGATTACATATTGTATGATGAGCCGACAACAGGTTTGGACCCGATTATGTCGGATTCTATAGATATTATGATTAAAAATCTGGCGGAAAAACTGAATGTTACTTCTATTGTTGTAACGCATGACATGTACAGTGTAAAAAATGTTGCAGACAAAGTTGCGATGATCCACGACGGCATAATTTACTTTGTCGGTACCCCTGATGAGCTCTTGAAAGAAAAAGATACAGTTATTGTGGATTTCATTAAAAGAACCGGCGTTTGAAATTAAGGACTCGTTTTTGCTGTCTTTTATATATCTGAATAAACCGGAAGTCTAAATAAAATTTATTTTAAAATTATTCGGGAATTAAAAATGTTAAAAGTTATCTGGATAAGTGACAATGACATAAGGGGGAATACGTTCAGATTTCTAAAGATATTCTCTGA
>Ga0208373_1003970_pt1 | contig 13856 bp, 11 predicted proteins | sample RifOxyC2_FD_184036 | JGI IMG/M metagenome (GOLD analysis project Ga0208373, IMG submission 184036) | Soil microbial communities from Rifle, Colorado - Rifle Oxygen_injection C2 (SPAdes) | ecosystem: Environmental > Terrestrial > Deep subsurface > Rock core/Sediment | place: Rifle, Colorado...
TTATCTCTATGATGTCTATTCGTTTTATCAAAATACTGAGATGAATGTCAATTTTGAAGAGTGGATTCTGACCCGTCAGGATGAGCATGCCGTTTATGCCGCCATTTATGCCGATATCATCGATGAGTTTGAAGCGTTGAAAAAAGAGTACGGCTTTGTCAATTTCAACGACTTACTGCTTCATATGCGTGCTTTGGCATTGGAGAGCGATTTGGGGTACAAAGAGGTCTTGATTGACGAGTACCAAGATACGAATGCTCTGCAGGGGACACTTATCAATGCTATGCGTCCCCCGTCGCTCTTTTGTGTCGGAGATTACGACCAGAGTATCTATGCCTTTAACGGTGCCGATATCTCTATCATCGGCTCATTCACAACCAATTTTCCCGATGCCGAGGTCTATACCCTCAACAAAAACTACCGATCCACGATTCCGATCCTCTCGCTTGCCAACACGGTTATCGCCTACAATGAGCGAATCTATCCCAAAGCCCTTGAAGTGACGCGGGATCATGAAGCACAAAGCCCCGCATTACTCATTTACGATGAACTGTTTGATCAGTATCACGGGATTGCCCAAAAAATCGGGGATTCCTCTACCAATCGTGAAGAGATCGCGGTCATTTTTCGGAACAACGCTTCGGCGGACGGGATTGAAGCGACGTTGCGTGAGATGGGGATACCCTGCCGCCGTCGCGGAGGAACCAGTTTTTTTGATTCCAAAGAGATCAAAGCCCTTTTGGATATGTATACATTGTTGGTCAATGAATCGGATATGATGGCATTTATCCATCTGTTTGATTACGCCAAAGGGGTAGGGAGTGCCATCGCCAAAGAGCTTTTCGTCGCCTTGCAAAAACTGGGGAACGGCTCTTTTGTCCGAGGATTGTACTCCCCTGATTCGCAGATTAGCAATCCGTTTGAAAAACGACGCCTCAACCATCAGTTGGGACTCTTTGATGACTATGCGGAGCTAGGGAGCGCAGGGCGGTTTGCGAAACTGGGATTTGATCCCAATTTTATGGGTAACCCGATTTTAAAACACGCGAAGCTTTCCAAAGATTCGGCCACTTTTTTACACGATCTGTTTACACTTTTTCGTCAATTACGGGATATTAAAGAGCCCAAAGCTGCGGTTCAAAAAATTGCCCTCTCAAGCTTGTACGGACATGTTATTGAGCATTTGTCCCATCGTCGTGCCATGACGGAGAACGGTTCGATCGATGAGAAGGCAAAAGCTGAATCACAAGAGAGAATCCGTCGAAAATGTACGATTTTATTCGAACTTTCCCGTCCCTATAAAGATCATGAGCGTTTTTTAAATGCGATGGTATTAGGATCTCAGGATTTGACGCAAGGAGAGGGGGTACATCTGCTGAGCATCCACGCCTCAAAAGGGTTGGAATATCAAGAGGTGTATGTGATCGATTTGATGGACGGGCGGTTTCCGAATCGTAAACTGATGAGCCGAAGCGGAAGTATCGAAGAGGAACGGAGACTTTTTTATGTCTCTGTTACACGGGCAAAAGACCGTCTCTTTTTAAGTTATGCAAAGTATGACAAAATCAAAAAAACAAACTTTGTCCCTTCCCAGTTTTTATTTGAGGCAGGATTGATCCCCAAAGATGAACTGTATACGGCACTCGTTGCAAAGGGTTCAAACGAAGAGGCTTAAATCCTCTTTTTAGCGGCGACCTTGTACCGCATTCCCCATTTCCCACATCGGCAAGAAAATACCCAGTGCCAATAATACAACCATACACGCAATCAGTAAAAGCATAATAGGTTCTATCGCTTCTGAGAGGCCGTCAATGATGGCGTCAAATTTCATTTTATAGTATTCCATAACTTTTTGCATCATGGCATCGAGCTGACCGCTGGCCTCTCCGGCAGAGATCATTTGAATAATCATATTTTCAAAAAGTTTCGTTTCGGCTAAACCGTCGTGGAGAGTCCCCCCCTTTTCAACCGTTTGGCGTACCGTTAACAACTTTTCTTGAAGGGGAAGGGAATCGATCATGGCAATCGATGTCTCCAGTGCTTCTGCTATCGGAATACCGGCACGAACCAATTCGGAAAAGACTAAGGTAAAACGATTTAACGTCGCGTACATAATGATATTCTTGATGAGATAGGTTTTGAGCAAAAACTGGTGCCATTTGTATCTGAATTCACGATTATGGTTGAGTGTGTATCGGAATGCAAAAATGAATAGAAAGATTCCTGCTACTACATAAAGACCATAGGTATTAAAAAGGTGCTCTAAAAATAACAAGATTTTGGTAGGGAGCGGAAGTTCTGCTCCTAACTGTTCAAAAATGGTTTTAAATTGAGGAACAACGTAGGAGATAAGAACGGTAAACGCAATGGCCATAGCGATCATAACGTTACGCGGATAGGCCATTGCTTTTTTAAATTTAATGATATTACGACGAATCTCTTCGAGCATATCAGCCAGCTTATGAAGCGCTTCAGCCATATTACCGGTTTTTTCTCCGAGTTCAATCATAGCAAGGGAGAGCGTTCCGAGCTCATAGCTGAAATTACGAGCTGAGTGGGAGAGACTATGTCCGGCATTAATATCTTCCGCAATCGTTCCTAACACGATTTTTAATGTTTTATCCGTACTGGCATCGGCAATCTCATTCAGTGAATCATGAATAGAAATACCGGCATTCGTCATGACCGCAAGCTGTCTGATAGCGGCAATAAGTGAATCTTGTTTAAGCTTGCGTTTTCTAATATTGGAAAAGAAACTCTCTTTGAAACGTCGGAATTGATCTTCTAACGGGGGTGTCGATTCGGTTATTTTTAAAACCATCCCTGTAAACTTGATTTTTGCTAAATAGTGGGCTTCTTTTTTACTCTCGGCATAAAAACCGACATCACTTTTTTTCCCTTTTGTAAGGATTGTTGCTACAAAATATTTCATCCCTTTGCCACCCTTAGTATTTCATCAAATGTTGTGATACCGTGAACCGCTTTAGCCATTCCGTTCTCAAACATTCCTATAAATCCTTCCCGTTTCGCTTCTTTAAGGAGATCGTCTTTTGAAGCTCCACGAGCAATCATACTGGAAATTTCTTCCGTAATGGGGAGTACTTCGCAAATCATTTCCCGACCCATATATCCCGATCCATTGCACTCTTTGCATCCAACCCCTTCATAAAAAACGGTATGAGGAGGGATCATAGCACTGTACTCTTGAAGCAACGTTTGAGGGATATCAATCTCTTTTTTACAATGATTACAGATTCTTCGTACCAGTCGTTGCGCTTGTATGGCGACGAGCGCGCCGCTGATGAGGTAGGGTTCAATTCCCATATCGGACATACGCGGTATGGCACTGATCGCATCATTAGTATGGAGCGTAGAGATAACAAGGTGACCGGTGAGAGCCGCTTTAATCGCAATCTCTAACGTTTCATGGTCACGGATCTCTCCAATCATAATTTTATCAGGGTCTTGACGGAGAATGGAGCGGAGTGCATCGGCGAATGAGAGACCTACTTTTGGATTTACTTGAACCTGCTGGATGAGATTCATACGATATTCAACCGGATCTTCGACCGTAATGACTTTGTCCTCGACATTACGGAGTTCATTCAGTGCACCGTAAAGGGTTGTTGTTTTACCGCTTCCGGTAGGACCGGTGACCAAGATGATGCCAAACGGCGATTGAAGCCCTTTAATCAGCTTTTGATAGCTCTCCGAATCCATTCCGGAGTCTTCTAGTTTCACCAATGCTTTAGTTTTATCCAAAATACGCATAACAATAGATTCACCATAGATGATAGGAAGCGTTGAGAGACGAAAATCAAATTCGGCGTCCATAACCATCGCAGAAAAACGACCATCTTGAGGTTTGCGGCGTTCGGCAATATCAAGATTGGCTAATAGTTTAATACGTGAAGCCAACGGAGGATAAATATCACGGTCAAAAATAAAGATTTCAGCCAATTTGCCGTCAACTCGTCCGCGAACGACACAGTTTCTCTCTGTGGGTTCGATGTGAATATCACTTGCCCGCCCTTTGATACATGCTTTGAGAATGACATCGATAAGCTGCAAAATCGAGGAAGCCTCTTGCTGTTCTTCAATGGTTCCGATATTACGCAGTTCATTACGAATATTGGTAACTAGCTCTTTGACACTGTCTTTGAGCTCCATTTTAAATAAATAGGCTTGGATTTGTTTTTCAGTCGCAACGGCAATTTTAAGTGATTTTCGGGGAAAAAGGCGTTGAATGGATTCTTGTGCTTCGATATTTAGTGGATCGGCAAATACTACGACAACATACATATCGTCTTGGGAGATGGGGAGGGCATTGTAGCGTTTAAGCTGGGTTGTCGGTATTTTTTCAATGAGCCGGTAATCCATATCGATAGAGTCAAGATCTATAAAAGGGACTTCAATAACTTCGGCTAAATGGATTAAAATTGACGTTTCATCTAAAAAGTGGTAGTTTTTGATAATCGAAAGTTCATAGCGTCCAAGACGGATTTGTTCAACGATAAAGCGTTTGATAAAATTGAGTGATATGGCACCTACTTTGGTGAGGGTTTCCAAAACGGTATCGTCTTGTACGCCACGGGAGGTCAGACGGTCAATTTGCTGTTGTGAGATATGGCGCTTTTCTAATAAGTCATGCGTGATGCGATCCATACACTCTACCTTTTTCTAATATACATGATGAAATGTCAATATTTTATCATAGTATTCATCTATAGCTATGCTTTTTCGCCCGTTTGTCTCTGTCGCATAGAGTTTATAGCTTGCGCGGATATTGGTTGGATCTTTATATTCTTTGATAAATTGGGTTGGCTGAGGATTTATGAGATACAAATCAAAAACTTTGGAGAGCAGGTACGAACTGGTGGGAAATTTTAGATTTTTAATCGGTTTGTTATCGTATAAAGCTTGCAGAAGAAGTTTTTTTTGCATTACTATAACTGAAAAATAGGCAGCATTGGCACGTGATTCTTTGGTTTGGTTGAGAGTCATAATCGGTCCAGCCAAACGATCGATTAAGTCTGCTTTGAGGCATGAAAAGGCATACAAAGAGACATAGGGTTCATCTGCCTGATGATAGGGAAATCCTTGACGTCCAAGATTGCATGCTTCGAGATAGTTGCCTTGTTGATAGAGATTAAAGAGCCGTTGATTGGAATCAGCCAATGAAGATGCCGTTAATAAAACGAAAAAGAGAAAGATTTTCATTTAAATGTACCTCGTTCAATTGAATCAAGTAAAGAGCGTGCCGATTCGGAATTAGACTCTGAAATATAGAGATGCAATGTCTTTTTGGCTTGTTCTACTCTGCCGAGTTTAACGAGTGATTTGATAAAAATAATCCAACTCTCATCTATGTTAGAGTTTAAACTATTGGTTTTTAGTGAAAAATTATAGGCTTCACTGTAGTTCCCGTGATCATAATGATAACGGGCGATAAACAATCCGAGGTTAGCATTCGATGTCTCTTTGAAGCGGCGTTCTACGCTCTCAATATCAGGTTTGGATTCATTGCGATTGAGTGAAAAAGGCTTATCTGCGGATGTAGGGGAAACAGCGGGAGGAGAAGCTTTAATGGAAGCTGATTGGGGGACATTTAAGACTTTGGGGAGAGGAATACTCTGTTGCAGAGGTTTCGTATTTTGCGGAGCCGGCGCGGTTGGTATTTGAGTTGAGGGTGTTGAAGTTTGAAAGGATTGAACAAAATCCATAGAGGGTTCGAGAACGGCAGACGATTCATCACTCTGTGGCGCTGTTGTTGAAGAGCTTTCTTTCACGGGGATGTTAAGCTGTTCTTTTTCGACGGTAGACTCACTTTCTTGGGTATCAACTGAATAATAAGCAATTGACAAAAATACGAAGAAAACTGCAATAACAGCACCGACATAAGGAGCATACGATTTGATTTTGTATTTGAGCCAGCGGCGTTCTAAATTTCGGATATCAACCACGGATCAGTCCTGTATGAATCGCCGCCATTTCAATCCATTTCGATTTTAAGGCATTGTATTTAATTAAAGTCGGATGGTTTTCTTCATACCAGTAATAGAGACTAAAAAGTGAAAATAACAATTTATTCGTATCACGATAATTCCCTTTTGTTAGAGATGTAATCAGTTTCATATTTTTGTCATTGAACATATTGGCGACATCAAAGCAGTTTGCTTTTAATAGCTTTTTTTGGACGTATACTTTAAGCTCATCAGCGGAAGCATTTTGGAGTTCGATACTTTCCCAAATCCGTGTTTGAAAGTGCTCTTTAGCAATCACATCTTCTTTATCGGTTTTATGCAGAGTAATGACAAATTTAATGGCACGTGCATCGGAAATAAGACGAATTTTTTCCATAAGCGATGAACTATAAAGCTGCGCTTCATCCAGAAGTACAATGGGTACATCAGCATACGATACCGCTTCGGCAATTTCTAAAAATCGCGTTAGTGTCATCACTTCACGGGGAGCGTGCCCAAATATTCTTTGTGCCAAAACACGGAGAAAATCATCTTCATCCACAATAGGAATATCAAACATTAATACTTTTTGATGCTTGGAGAGGTCATGGTGAAGTTTATGCAGCAGCATACTTTTCCCTGTCCCCGGTTTACCGAACAAAAGAATCATTTTTAGGGGTTTTTGTACCGAATTTTTGAGTGATTGATACATATGAGAGACACTGTCTATCTGGACATAGTCCCTCGGGTTTACCACATCCAAAAACAGATCACGCGGTTTTGAGAAAAGGGAGCTCTCCATCCGTTATTTACTTTCTTGCTTTACTTCTTCTTCGATTTGTCTTCCAAGACGTGTATAGCCTAAATCTCCCAAACTAACGGTGTCTTTCTCTTTTTTGATGATATGAGGCTCGATGATAATAACAATCTCTTCGGTTCTTTTACTCATCCCTTCACGCTTAAACATATACCCAAGAAACGGAATGTCACCAAGCAATGGAACTTTGTTATTGTCTTGGACATTTTTAGTGTTAATTAAACCTCCGAGAATTACTCGATTACCGTCTTTTACGGTAATGACTGAGGAAATCTGACGACGGCTTAAGTCAGGCGGCATATCGCGTGTTGAATTGTTTGTTGAAATCTCACTGGCAGTTTCAGAAATGGAAGGATTGATACGCAATGTAATACTTCCATCACCGGAAATTTCAGGTGTTATATCTAACAAAACGCCAGAAAATACTGAACTGACCACTTCCGTTGTTGCCTGTTCACCCGTTGTTCCACCAGCCAAGGTAGAGGTGTTTCGTGTTTTATAGAACAATTCTGTCCCCGCAGTAATAAGAGCAGGTTGATTATTGAGGGTTAAAATTTTTGGATTTGAGATGGAGTAGACATCTCCTTGGGTTTTTAAAAATTTAACCACTTCGTTCAAACTTCCTTTGATACCGGCTTGAAACACACTTGCATTCAGACGACCAGTTGTACTCGGGGTTAAGGTTGTGATCGGAAACATAATATTACTGGTACCCGTAGTTGATGCCTCAAATGAACCTACATTTTTTGTATTGTAATAGTTGAACCCCAAGTCTATGTTTTGTAGAGCATAAAGTTGTGACCAATCAATACCGGTAGAAGAGGCATCACTAAAGACGACGCTGTACATCTTCACATCGATCAAAACCTGTGTTTGCATCTTTTTCTGCAACTCATGGATGTAACTGTCAAGTCGTTGGATTTGTTTTCCGGTACCGGTAACCGTCACTAAACCGGCACTTTTATTAATAAATATATTGTGATGAGTATCTTTTTCTGATGTTTTGGCGGTTTCAGTTTTTTCATCCGATGTTTGGTTGAGCGGACTGTTTTGTCTGTAATCATCTTCCGGACGGCTTAGAATACTTTTAACCTCTTGCTCTAGCGTATCCCAAAATTTTACCTCGTCTATGGTTGAGATATTTGTCCCTGATTCGGCTGATGCATTATTGCCTCCACTGCCTCCGGTTGATCCACTTGCCCCGGCTGCTGTTCCGGAATTGGAACTTAATCGTATATTGGTACTTCCCGTCCCTTTTCGTTCGGTCGTAATATAATCAATATTATAAGTTTTTGTCGACAAATAGGAGACTCGAAGTACATTATTTTGCAAAGTATATTGAAGATTGTTTTCTTTAATAATTAAATCAAATACTTCATTAATGGTCAAATTTTTCAAAAAAGTTTTATTCATCGGTCTTTTAAGAACTTCTTCTGCTTGTTCATCCGTTACAACGACACTCATGCCGCATTCATCACTGAGCTGGTCAACGAACTCCCCTACGCTTGTCCCTTTGACGGAAGAGATATTGAAAAGCTCATACGTACAATCTGCCTGAAGTGTAGGCGTGAGAAGGGCAGCCGTGGCAACGGATAACATAAACGCTCGTGCATGGTGTTTAATTACAGATGTCATGATACTTTCCTATTTCGTGATGATTTTAATATTATTATTTTGTTTGTTTAAAAACAAAATAAGTTTTTGATCTTTTTTCCCGGTCAATAAAACAGAATTGGACTTGATCTCATCAAGGGTAAAATTACGGATATTTTGACCGATTTTATACCATTTTCCGCTGATGAGGACCGATTTATTCATGATAGCAAGAAGACGCAGCGGCTCTTCAACCACTTTCGGCTGAGCTAAAACACTACCCAACTTCGGAGGGGCAAGAAGATTTGAACCCGATTTTGCAGTTGAAACAGGCATTTTCATCTTCATGGGATCACGTAATGAGTTTATAAATCCATCAGGCACCCCACTACGTGCAGGAAGAATAGCAAGAATTTGCTCATCGACCCATGCTAGCTCTTTATCTCCATTTGGTTGTGTCATTACCGTAACGGCTGGCGAGCTTACAGACGGGACAGCCGCATGAAGCAGCATCATGCTCAAAAATCCAATAAGCAGATATTTTTTCATTGTCTTACGATCCCCCATACTGAGATATTGAGATCCCCTTTGAGCTTTTCATCGGCAGTAATGTTGAATTTATGCAGGTCAACGACCAAATGACTTTGTTCAAGTGCATTAATGAACTTTAAGGTATTTTTATACGGTCCTTCGGATGCAATAGTAATATCCAAAACGTGCCCGAATGAGCTATTGTCTGTCTGCAAGGTATTACCGAATTTGGCTAGTTTCACCTTATGCGCACGTGCGTATCGGGATACAGAATCAAGGTAGCCCCCCCACACTTTTTCATCATAATACAAAGAAGAAATTTGTTCCAACTGCTCTTTGATATAGGTATTGTACTGCACATAGAGAACACGTTGACGCTCTATTTCGATTGTTTCTTGCTCTATTTGTGCAATTCGTTCAGGAGGGTTGGAGGATAGATACTGTTTGTCCACATCCAAATCATTTTCAACTTTAACTGCCTTCTCGTGAGAGACTTTGAAACTGGTTTCAGAACTCTCCCAGAACAATAAATAGGAGAAAGTGAATAAAGAGGCAAAAATCATAACGAACACCATCATTTTGTCACGATCATTTTTATGTGCCAATGATTGATCTAATGTGTAAAGGTAGTCTTCAATTTGCAATTTCATTTGATTACCGCCTTAAGTTCACTAAGGTAGGACTTTTGATCCTCATCATAGGAGATAAGTTCTAGATTAAAATTATACTGATCTTGTTTAATATCCGTTAAATGTTTGAGCAGTGCCGTAATATCTTGGGTGTTTGATGAAGTCAATCCAAAGGTAAATGTTTTCTTGGTATCGTTGAGATCTTCTGCATACGTAATTGTTTTGAGCTGTACTCTGTACTGATTGAAGCTTCGTGTAAAATCAGCCATTATTTTAGCTTTCATCGGGTAATTTACTTTTTTATCATGCACTTGTATTAACGTATCTTTTTTTTGTTTATACGCGCTCATTTGCTCATCCAGAAGAGTCTGTGCAGCCTTTTTATTGGCAAATTTTAAATTTACAGTCGCTTCTCGTGTCATCTTTTCGATGTGTACTGACTCATACTCTTTGGTAAGGACGGCATGGTGAAACTCTTCGACATAAGAGAGCCCCCAATAGACACCCGGATAGAGAAGGGCTGCCGCTAAAGATGCAGCGGTAACTAAAATGAGTTTTCCGCTATCGCGTTTTGCAAATGGAGGAGGGCGATGAAATATAGTGAAGTTACATTCATATCGTTCAAACGCTTCGAGGCGCCCATATAGGTGCATCAATTGATGGATTTGATCAACTCGCTCCCCATTGGTGTTAAATCCGTAATTGAAGTCGAAAGGAGTTGTTTTGATTCCTAAATAGGTTTGTGCGTATTCATCCAGTCCAAGAACTTTCCCTGCCCCTGTACCGATATAAATCTCATCAAACTTTTTGATGTCATAGGCTCTTTTCGCGTAGGTTATGACATCATTGATATGGAGAAAAATTTCACCGAAAAGTTTAATAAGATTTTTTTGGTAGTCGGGATATGAGGTATTAAGCCCCTCTTCAGCCAACATCGTCTCAAATGCAAGAAGATCAATTTGTTCACCTAAAAGTTCACAAAAACGTTCATGCATTTGTTTGAGCGAAAACTTCAGCGATTTTGTATAAATAAATTCCTGTTCACTGTAAATACAGAAAAATGCATCATTTTCTTGAAAATAGATAAAACAATGTACATCGGTAGAATCAATGAGCTCTTTTACGTAAAGTGATTTGAGTAATAATGGTACGGGGACAATCTGATCAATGTATTTTAGGGTATCGACGACTTGTGAATATTCTTGTTCAAGAGTCAGCGGGTCAACAACAAAGATATGAAAAAAACGCTCCCCCTCTGTGCTTCTATGAATCGCTTCAATATATTTGATATGGTACTCAATGGCCATATCCAATGCAAGCTCTTCATAAACTTTATTTTCCAATGCATCATATATATCATCGTCAGGAATATTTTTACTTATTCCAATCAGTGTCGAGATAAAACCTTTGGTATTTAAAAAAGATACAGCGTATTGTTCTTTTGAAAAAGAAGGAGAAGATATTTTTGAAATAGTATTAAACGTACTACCATAGTAATCACCTCTATAAGGGTTCGCCGATACGATGGTTGAATAGGTTTGTTGTTTACTTTTACTCATCCTATATCCTATTTAAAATGTACAAGAACCATACCGCAAAAGCGGTTTTTCTGGTAAAACTCTACACGATAGCTCTTATGGGCGGTATCAATAGAGTATTTTGAATCTAAATCGTTCAATCCCACCCTCACGTTAGCCTCATCCTTTACCCCTTTTTTGGTAAATCCGATGATGTTAACCCTTGTATTAAGATCATGGTTAATAACCCTAAAATCGGCAGTTACATAAAAATCTGTAGCAAATGAAATATTTTGTATTTTCCCGTCCGCTAAAACAGTGATTGGCGATGAACAAAACTCGTTTTGATGATAACTAGGAATAAGTGAGCTTATTTTTTGGTTACCGATAAAGAGATCATATTGCTTGTTGTTTTTGCGTACACTACCCAACGGATGAGCAAATTTAAACTCGTTACTTTCTGATTGTAGCGGAATGAAACTTAAACTGTTTTTTAAATTCTGTAGATTCAAATAAATATTGTTGTTAATAGTTAAGTGATCGTAATTCTTAAGTAATTGCCCTATAGCATCAGGGGTTAGCTCAAAAGAACGTTCATATTTTATCCCCATGAGTTTCATATAACATTCGATAGCATGGAGATGATAAAAAACTTTATGGTGAAGTGTCGGTAAGTTTTTGCTGGTTTCGATGGCAAATGCCGGTTTGTTGTGAGAAACCGCAAAATAGGTTAAAGAGTGTTTCATAGCTTCATCATCAAAACGGGTATTTGTATTACGTACATCAAACAAATGATGTCCCTCTATCAAATCGTTATTCAGCTCACCGCTCACTTTTGACGCGATATCATTTAAATTGCCGAAAGGGTGCTCGGCATCAAGCATTCCTTGATCAATAACACATGTTTGTCCCCATGCGTTAGGATTGAAAATAGTATTTAGATGCTCTTTTCGATAAAAACCATGGCCATCATGCAGATTTAATATAAGAGAGACTTGTTTTTCGGTGATGATTTTTTGGATCTCTTGTACGGTTTCTATATCAGCATCTTGGGGGTTAATGTCAGAGAACTTTCGGTTCATATCGCCATTAACGCCACGGCTGTCTTGTTGAATGCTGGGGCGATTTAAGTCGGGTACAATCCAGAGATTTCCTTGTTTGATATGATAATATCGAGACAAGAGCCCTGCAGAAAAATAGCTTCCGGGCTCATTCCCGTGAATCCCGCCGATAACTAGCAATGTCGGCAAATTGAGGCTATCTGTCTCTTTTTTAATAATATTAAAAGGGAGTGCATACAAAGATGTAATAAGAAAAAATGGGAGAAACCGGAATAAAGACATTGGTTATTCTTCCGTTAGAATCGAAATCGATTGGTTAGTATTCAATCGTACCAAAAGCGACTTTTCTCCTTCAAATCGATGCGACTCACTAATGTAAAGCTGATTAAACGTGACCCAAAAAAGGTTATGCTTTTCACCGGGATAAGGGATAATATTAAGACGATCCAAGGTTATTGTTTTCGTTTCATTTTTGCTGAAAATGCGTTCTTTATAGGCTTTGAATTGAGTAAAACCCATCCCGTCATATCGTTTAAATGAACTGTCATAGGCGGAAATATAGCTATCCAGATCATTATACGTCCAGGCATATTTCCATTGATAAAGACCTGCGAGAATAGCTGAATAAGCAGCAGGATTAACCCATTGTTTCAAAGAAGAATCAATAATTAATAAGGTGTTTGAGGGATTGATAGATTGATCCAGTTGTATCAAATCATGATTATCGATAGCGATACACCCTTTCGTAAAAGGATCTCTCGAACCGCTTAAAGGTACACCGTGAACCCATATGCCATCACCGTTTTTACCTCGTATACGATCATAGAGATTGGGATAGGAGGTGACAAATGCCATTGGTCCGTAAAATGGGTCAACACGTCTCTTTTTTTCAGTCAATGTATAAATCCCGATAGGAGTTTTAAGGTCCCCCTCAACTCTTTTATCCCCAGCATTTTTACCCGTAAACGCACTGTACCGTTTTTTAAGAGAAAATCGTTTTTGAGCATCCGGCGTATAAAGTTCTAAAGAACCTTTTTCCTTATTGCACGTCAAAAGTGAAAATGCCCGTTCGAAATAACCGAAACGAAGATCTCTATTGGATAGGGTTCCTCGCCAATACGTGGGAGTATTCATCTGAGTATCGAGTAATTTTTTTCCGCCGCTTTTATATAATGTAAGGACGTCTGATGATAAAAGGGTCGTCACCGTTAGCAGTGAAAAAAAGAGAGCTTTTACCATTCGTATCCTAAATCACTGAGGAATTTTTTATCGGTTGTCCACCCTTTTTTGACGGAGACAAACAATTCAAGGTAGACAGGTTTTGAAGCTAACCGCTCAATTTTTTCACGGGCATTTTGACCGATCCGCTTGATCGCAGCTCCCCCCTTGCCGATTATAATCCCTTTTTGAGAATCTTTTTCGACGATGATGGTTGCACGGATATGTTCTACGGGAGCATCTTCATCGATTTTATCGATGATGACATCCGATTCATAAGGAATCTCATCACTGATATTGTCGAAAATGGCTTCACGGATAAACTCTTTGTAGATAGTACGGATCATTTCTGTCGTAATGTTTTCCGGATCGTAGAGGTAAGGGGATTCGTCAAGATGTTTGACAATGGTATCGAGAAGATCTTTTTTCCCGACATTTTTAGTGACTGACATGGGAATCAGGGCTAAAAAATGGTCGCTGAATCGGTTGTATTCACCGATTTTTTTGAGGAGCTCGGCTTGAGAAAT
>Ga0208373_1003976_pt1 | contig 13844 bp, 8 predicted proteins | sample RifOxyC2_FD_184036 | JGI IMG/M metagenome (GOLD analysis project Ga0208373, IMG submission 184036) | Soil microbial communities from Rifle, Colorado - Rifle Oxygen_injection C2 (SPAdes) | ecosystem: Environmental > Terrestrial > Deep subsurface > Rock core/Sediment | place: Rifle, Colorado...
GAGGAGGTTTGGCACCTCGATGTCGGCTCATCCCATCCTGGGGCTGGAGCAGGTCCCAAGGGTTTGGCTGTTCGCCAATTAAAGGGGTACGTGAGCTGGGTTCAGTACGTCGTGAGACAGTACGGTCTCTATCTACCGTGGGCGCAGGAAACTTGAGGGGTTCTGTCCTTAGTACGAGAGGACCGGGATGGACGCACCTCTGGCGTGCCGGTTGTTCCGTCAGGAGCATGGCCGGGTAACCAAGTGCGGACGAGATAAATGCTGAAAGCATATAAGCATGAAACTCACCCCAAGATAAGGTTTCCCTGAAGGTCACCAGTAGACTACTGGTTTGATAGGCAGGACGTGGAAACGCAGTAATGCGCGGAGCGAACCTGTACTAATTGACCGTTCGGCTTGGCCGTATTATTCAATCCTTTTCTTGTTAATTGACGTTGTCTACTATAGATAATTTTGAAGTTTTTATAAAGATATTCCCGGTGGTTTTTCCGGTGGGGCAACACCCGATCCCTTTCCGAACTCGGAAGTTAAGACCACCAGGGCCGATGGTACTTGCACCGCAGGGTGCCGGGAGAGTAGGTCGCCGCCGGGGTTTAATTTAAACCTGTGGCCCTTGAGTGAAAACACGATAGTTAGAGCACATCAGGGCCGGGTTAACAGCAGGAAGATAGATGTTGAAAGAAGGATAACCATGAAGACAAAATGCAGGTTCCTTCCAACGTTTCTTCTTGCATTTATTTGTGTAAGTTCTTTGATTAGTGCATCAGAGATTGTGGTAGCGCCGACGCAGATAGCTGCCGGAGGCTGGAGCATCTCGGCTTATTACGGGCTGGCCGAAGAAAAAGTCAGCCTGCAGGTCAACGGCAGGGATGAAATTCAAGTCGCGGGCAACGTAAGCTACCTGAGCGACGTTTCGAATGTCCTGGATTGCCCTGGCCGGGCAAGAAGGGTAATGCTTAAAAGTATGTTTAACCCTTACGGTAACGTGTCTTACTGGTTATCGGCAGGAGCAGGGTATTACGAATTACAAGTTCCTTCGCAAACTGTAAAAAATACGTTCAGCGGTCAGTCTCCCGGGATTGTTGTCGGGCTGGGGTTCAGGTCGGTTTTATTTCCCGATACCATCGTAACTCCGTCAATAAGCGTTGAAGCGGGTATCCAGTACGGGTATTACGCTTTCGATTCGATGGCGGTTGGAAACGAGGCGGCGCAGCCGGTTAATGACCTCTTTGAGCGGGCCGAGATACAGGCCGCAGTGCTGGTCGGGAAAAGACTGAGAAATCTGGAAATCTACGGCGGGCTCAAAGTAATGCGTACCGCGGTGGTATTAAAAGATAAAACTACGCTGGGAAGTGTTTCCGGCAACAGTGATAGCGCCGGCGTTATGGCAGGCGTTAAGCTGCATCTGTATCCCGAAGAATCATTATTCATCGAAGGAAATCTGGCAGGCGAAAACGGAATTGCCGCCGGGTGGAATATAAAGTTTTAAATATTGTCAAAGACAGTAAGATCCCTGAAGCTTTAAATGGGATTAAAAGGCGGGTAAAACCAGCCATCTTACCGAGACTGAGAAGACGCACCTGAAGTTATACTTCTCTTTTTCGGGAGAAGTATTTTTTATTTATGTGATGTAATTTAAACGGAGTGTGATAAAATGCCGAAAAAAGAAAAAGTCCAAATCGTTGAAACTCTCACGGAAAAGATTAAAAGCAATAACGGCATAATTCTAACCGAGTACCAGGGCTTGACGGTGGATGAACTGTCCGAGTTGAGGGCAAAATTGCGCCCGCTCAAATGTGAGTATACTGTCGTAAAGAATACATTAACCAGAAAGGCCCTGAAAAATGCAGGGCTGGACAATTTTGCAAAATATTTTGAAGGTCCTACGGCGATTGCCATCGAAAATGGCGATCCTGTCAGCGCTGCGAAAGCACTCGTGGATTTCAGTAAGGATCACGCGAAACTGAAGGTAAAAGCCGGCCTGCTCGGAACCACCATCTTGTCGCAACAGGAAGTTAAGGCTCTGGCAAACCTGCCGTCGCGCCAGGTTCTTATCGCAAAGACAGTCGGTACTCTTAAGGCGCCGCTTTATGGCCTTGTGAATGTATTGCAGGGACCGATTAGAAAACTAGTATATGCCCTTGAGGCAGTTAAAAGACAGCAAGTAAGCAAGTAAGCGAGTTAGAAATGCTCCCGACTTGCCAGCTGATGTAAACGGAGGAACACAAAATGGCAGAAACATTAAGCAAGGATGCAATGATTGAAGCAATTTCCTCAATGACTGTTCTGGAGCTTTCGGAACTGGTTAAGTCCCTCGAAGAGAAATTCGGAGTAACCGCGGCGGCCCCCATGGCATTTGCTCCGCAGGCTGGCGCCCCGGCAGCGGGTGCGGTAGCGGTGGAAGAAAAAACCGAGTTCAATGTCGTGCTTACGAACGCCGGCCCCAATAAAATTCCGGTAATCAAGGTTGTGCGCGAATTGACAGGTCTCGGGCTTAAAGAAGCCAAAGATCTTGTAGATGGCGCTCCTAAAAATGTTAAAGAAAACGTTGCAAAGGATCAGGCCGAAGAAATGAAAAAGAAGCTCGCCGAGGTAGGCGCAACGGTAGAGATAAAATAACGCTTGACTTTTGATTATAAAATCATTATAATCTTAATTTCTGCCACGCACCAAAAGTGCGCGGCGTGCCGGTAAAAGTCAAAACATTTTGGAAGGTTTAACGGGATGAAAAAAGTAAACTTCGGACGTATTGCCTCAGCAATAGAGCCTCCCCTGCTTCTAGAGATGCAGAACGAGTCTTTTGCGGAGTTTTTACAAAGCGACGTGGCCCCGGAAAAACGCAGGCCGCACGGATTGCAGGGCGCATTTAAAGATGTGTTCCCTCTTACAAACTCCGACGGCAGCCTGACGATGGAGTTTGTCTCCTATTCCCTGGGCGAGCCTAAGTATTCCATCGAAGAGTCAATTGCCCGTGATGCCAATTACTCGGCTCCTCTGAAAGTTCTCATGCGCCTGGTACAGAAACAGGAAAATGGGAAGGAAAAAGAGTTGTCCGAGCAGGAAGTATACTTCGGCGATATTCCTCTTATGACCAAGACGGCAACGTTTATTATTAACGGAGCTGAGCGCGTAGTGGTGAGCCAGATTCACCGTTCACCCGGCGTGATATTCGAAGAAGACGAGGAAAAACGCGTTTCTGCCTACGGTAAACCGCTTTACTTTGCCCGCATCATTCCCTATCGCGGCGCATGGGTTGAGTTCGAGTTCGACCAGAACAGCCTTTTATATGTCCGCATAGACCGCAAACGCAAAATCCTGGCCACGACGTTCCTTCGCGCGCTTGGATTTGAGGCGGACAGCGAGATACTCGAGCTGTTTACCGACGCAGAGGAGTTGTCGCTTGATGAATCCATGACAGAATCGCTTACCGGCCGGTTTACAGTCGCGGATATGGTGGACAAAGCTACCGGGGAGATTTTGGTTGAGGCAGGCAAGGAACTTAAAGACGACGTGCTTGCAAAGTTGCGCAGCAAAAATATTGCTTCCGTTTCGGTGCACCGTGATCCATCAATGCTTTTAACCCTTCGCCGCGATCCCGTTAAAACCAAAAAAGAAGCCATAAACCTTATCTATAAAGTATTGAAAACCCAGGAATTTATCATCCAGGAACGTGCGCAAGGGTTCCTGGACGAACTGCTTTTCAAGTCAACCCGGCGTTATGATTTAAGCCTCGTCGGCCGCTATAAGATCGTTAAAAAACTTGGCGCGGTAATCACCGATCTTGAGAAGAGCAAGAAATTTGATTTTGCAACTCCCTCCGAGCACAAGCGAACACTTACCCGTGAAGACGTGGTCGCTGCCATTAAATACCTTTTACTTATATATAACGGCGTTCCCGATTATGAGTCCGGCGGTAAAAAGATGAAAATCGAGGTGGACGACATAGATCACCTTGGTAACCGTCGCGTGCGCTCCGTCGGCGAATTACTGGAAAACCAGGTGCGAATCGGGCTTGTGCAAATGGCGCGCCTTGTGCGCGAGCATATGAACATGCAGGATAAATCCACGGTTACGCCTCGCGGGCTCATCAATATTACGCCGTTTATAGCCCAGATCCGCAAGTTCTTCGGAACATCACAGTTATCGCAGTTTATGGATCAGACAAATCCGTTGGCGGAACTTACGCATAAGCGTCGTTTGTCGGCGCTCGGACCCGGTGGTTTGAACCGTAAACGCGCCGGATTCGAAGTGCGCGACGTTCATCATACGCACTACGGCCGTATATGCCCTATCGAAACCCCTGAAGGCCCGAATATCGGGCTTATAACTTCGCTGGCAACGTATGCGCGGGTAAACGAATACGGGCTTATAGAGTCGCCTTACCGCAAGGTTGACGGCGGCCGCGTAAGCGAGCACATTGATTATCTTACCGCTGACAGGGAAGACGAATATATAATCGCGCAGGCAAATGCGCCCATAGAGAAAACCGGAAAGTTTACCGCCGATACGGTTGCGTGCCGGTTTCGCGGCGATTTCCCTGTGGTTGATCCCGGCACCGGCAAGATAAATTACATGGACATTTCCCCCATGCAGGTTGTTTCCATATCTGCGGCGTTGATACCGTTTCTTGAGCACGACGATGCAAACCGTGCGCTGATGGGTTCGAACATGCAAAGGCAGGCCGTGCCTCTTCTTAGGGCAGAGCCGCCGCTTGTGTCTACAGGTATAGAGGAAAAAGTTGCCAAGGATTCCGGCGTAGTTATGCTTGCCAGGCGCGGCGGCGAGATAATGAGCGTTTCCGCCGACGAAATAGCAATATGGAGTGAAGAAGGCCAGAAACCCGGAATAGATATTTACAGACTGAAAAAGTATGTGCGTTCCAACCAGGATACCTGCGTAAACCAGATGCCCATGGTCAACCGCGGACAGAAAGTCAAAAAAGGCGATGTGATTGCGGATGGCCCTTGCACCTCGGGCGGGCAGCTTTCGCTGGGACACAACATCCTCGTCGCCTTCATGCCCTGGGACGGATATAATTTTGAAGACGCAATTCTGCTTTCCGAGCGCCTGTTGCGCGAGGATATGTTTACATCAATCCATATACGCGAGTTCCAGACCGAATCCCGCGAAGCCAAGGGACGGCCGGAAGAAATAACGCGCGACATTCCCAATGTAGGCGCGGACGACCTTCTCAATCTTGACGAAGAAGGCATAATACGCATAGGCGCAATGGTTCAGCGCGGCGACATTCTTGTCGGTAAAACCGCGCCAAAAGGCGAGCAGCAGTCAACGCCGGAAGAACGTTTACTCAGGGTTTTGTTCGGAAAAAAGGCTGAAGATGTGCAGGATGCCTCGTTGCGCGTTCCTCCCGGTGTAAGCGGCCGAGTTATCGGCGTGCGTACATTTGTCCGCCGCGAAAAGCTTACCGAAAAAGAACTGAAGAAAAAACAGGAAGAGACGGACGAAACTTATCGCGCGGCGCTTGAGAAACTGCGCAGGGATAAGAAAGAAGCGCTGGCCGGCGCAAAAGCCGGAGAAAAAAACAGATTAGAAGCGCTTTACGAACGCAAAGAAGAAATCCTGCGCTTGGATCGCGCAAAGGAAAAAGAGCGCGCAAAGAAAGGCGATGAACTAAGCGTTTCCGTTAATAAAATAGTAAAGGTATACATAGCGTCAAAGACAAAGGTGCAGGTAGGCGATAAACTGGCCGGCCGTCACGGCAACAAGGGCGTGGTGGCACGCATACTTCCCGTGGAAGACATGCCGCGTATGCCCGACGGAATGCCGGTGGATGCGGTGTTTTCCCCGTTGTCCATCCCGTCCCGTATGAACGTGGGCCAGCTTCTTGAAACCATGCTGGGCTGGGCTGCAAAAGTGCTGAATGTCCAGATGGTAACACCGGTATTTGACGGCGCAAAAGAAGAGCACATAAAAGAATATATTCGCAAAGCCAAAGAAAAACTGATTGAAGATAAGCGTAAAGAACTTACCAGCCGCGGCATTAAGGACAAGGAGCTTCAGGACGCTCTGGCCGATTATGAGGATCGTTACCTTCCTACCGATGATTGCCGCATAACTCTTTACGACGGCCGCACCGGCAAACCGTTCCTGGAAAAAGTGACAATAGGCGTCATGTACCTGTTGAAGCTTATCCATCTTGTGGAAGACAAGATTCATGCCCGTTCGACAGGCCCGTATTCGCTTATAACGCGTCAGCCCTTGGGTGGAAAAGCCCAGTTCGGCGGCCAGCGTTTCGGCGAGATGGAAGTATGGGCTATCGAGGGATACGGAGCCGCTCATGTTTTACAGGAGTTTTTGACCGTTAAGTCCGATGACGTTAACGGCCGCATAAAGATGTACGATGCGATAATAAAAGGTGAGCCGATCTCTGAGCCGGGCGTGCCGGAATCGTTTAAGGTGCTCGTCCATGAGTTGCGCGGACTTGGCCTGAACGTCGAGTTGATGCACGGTGCAGCTGACGATAAACCGCTTAAATTGAAAGAAAAAAAAGAGGTTGCCAGCAAATAAATTCCGGCACCGTCGTGTGCGGGAGTTATACAGTATAACGAGGTAAGATGAGCAAATTAACTTTTACAGCATCAGTCAAAAAGAAGAATGCGCCTCAACTGAATTTTACCAATTTTGAGGCTATAAAACTGACGGTTGCAAGTCCGGACCAGATACGTTCATGGTCATTCGGCGAGGTGAAAAAGCCGGAAACCATAAACTATCGCACCTTCAAACCGGAGCGCGATGGATTGTTCTGCGACAGGATTTTCGGCCCGACAAAAGACTGGGAATGCCATTGCGGAAAATATAAGTACATAAAACATAAAGGCCAGATCTGCGACCGCTGCGGCGTAGAAGTTACCGAATCAAAAGTACGCCGCGAACGTTTCGGTCATATAGAGCTGGCGGTGCCGGTGGCGCACCTGTGGTTTTTGCGCAAGCCGCCGTCACGCGTAGGCATCATGCTCAACATGAAGATGACGGATCTTGAGCGCGTGATTTATTACACCCGCTACCTTGTGCTTGAAGATTTGAAAGATAGCACCGGTAAAATTATTTTAAAAGCCACACAGCTCATTACCGAAGAAGAATACCAGAAGTACCGCCAGGAATTCAGGGATAAATTAAAAGTTGATATCGGAGCGGATGCAATACGCAGGCTTTTAGAAAAAATTGATCTGTTGCCCGAGACTAAAAAGCTGCATGAGGAAATAAAGAAAACCAAATCCGACGCCGAACGCGCGCGTTTAATAAGAAAGTTGCGCGTTACGGAAGGTTTCCTTAACTCGAACACCCGTCCCGAGTGGATGATACTGACAGTCCTGCCTGTCATACCGCCGGATCTGCGCCCCCTGGTTGCGCTTGAGGGTGGCCGTTTTGCGACCTCCGATTTAAATGATCTATATAGAAGGATAATTAACCGCAACAATCGCCTGCGCCATATTGAACAGCTTAAGGCCCCGGCCGTAATGATTAACAACGAAAAGCGCCTTTTGCAGGAAGCGGTTGATGCGCTTATTGATAATGAATCACGTTCCAGACCGGTAACCGGCGCGGGTAACCGCCCGCTGAAATCGCTTTCAGATACCCTGAAAGGCAAGCAGGGGCGTTTCCGTCAGAATCTCCTGGGCAAACGTGTTGACTATTCCGGCAGAAGTGTTATCGTCGTAGGTCCTAACCTGAAGTTACACCAGTGCGGGCTGCCTAAGGACATGGCGCTTGAGCTGTTTAAGCCGTTCATCATCCGTGAACTCATAAAAGAGGAAAAGGTAACGCTAAAGGCGGCGCGCAAGATGCTTGAACGCGGCAGCTCCGGCGTGTGGAATATATTAGAGCGCGTAACAAGGCATCACCCGATAATGTTAAACCGCGCCCCGACCCTTCACCGCCTGGGAATCCAGGCCTTTGAACCGGTGCTGGTGGAAGGTAAGTCCATACAGCTTCACCCCTTGACTTGCGCGGCATTCAACGCTGACTTTGACGGCGACCAGATGGCCGTGCATGTTCCAATATCGTTGGAATCTCAGCTTGAAGCGCGTGTGCTGATGATGTCAACCAACAATATTCTTTCACCCGCTTCGGGACGCCCGATAGCAACCCCCAGCCAGGACATGGTTCTCGGCGCCTGTTACCTTACCAAGGAAAAACTTGGTGTTGCCGGAGAAGGAAAAATATTTTCATCCCGCGAGGAAGTAAATACCGCTTACCAGGCCGGCAAGGCGGACATGCATGCCCGCATAAAAGTTCTGGGGCTGAACAAAATTCGTGAGGATAATGCAAAAGATTCCGAGTTGCGGGATATAACTAAATGGAAGGATTATACCACGGTTGGCCGTGTAATGTTTAACGACCATCTTCCGCCCGAACTCGGTTACGTCAATAAAACCGTCGGCAAGCGTGAGCTGGCGGAGTTGGTGGAGCGCTGTTACAAGCAGCTTGGCCACCACCGTACCGTAACACTGCTTGATGAGCTTAAAACGCTGGGCTATCATTTCGCAACACTGGCAGGCGTTTCGATTTCCATTGACGCCATGAAAATCCCTCCCATGAAGGATAAGCTGGTGAAGGACGCCCAGGCGCAAATAAAAGAAATTGAAAAGCAGGCAAAGCAGGGGCTTATCACTGAAAGCGAACGTTATAACAAGGTTATAGATATATGGACGCATGTTACCGACAAGGTTGCCGATATCATGTTTGATGAAATGAAGAAGGATGAGTTTGTGCAGTACAAGGAAGGGACTCCCCGCTTCAATTCGATATTCCTCATGGCCGATTCCGGCGCCCGCGGTTCACGCCAGCAGGTAAGGCAGCTTGCAGGTATGCGCGGACTTATGGCAAAGCCGCAGAAGAAACTTACCGGTGGCGTCGGTGAAATCATAGAATCACCAATTATTTCCAATTTCCGCGAAGGTTTGACGGTATTGGAATATTTTATTTCAACTCACGGCGGCCGCAAAGGACTTGCGGATACTGCCCTTAAAACCGCCGATGCCGGTTACCTTACGCGCCGCCTTGTGGACGTCGCTCACGATATGGTGGTTACGATTCAAGACTGTAAAACGATAAACGGCGTGCGAGTCGGAACGTTGCAGAGCGGCGATGAAGTAATTGAGAAGATGGAAGAGCGCATCGTCGGCCGCGTTTCCCTCGATAACGTCGTAGGCATTACACCCGACAAAGACGGTGAATTGCACGAAGAAGTTATAGTAAAACGCAGTGAAGTAATCACTCATGATATGGCCAAAAAGATGGTGCAGGCCGGCATCGAGCGCATAGGTATCCGCAGCGTGCTGACTTGCGAGGCGGAACGCGGTGTATGCGCAAAATGTTACGGTGTAAACCCGGCTACCGGCCGGCTGGTTGAGCCGGGCGAAGCGGTAGGCATCATAGCCGCCCAGTCAATCGGCGAACCGGGTACCCAGCTTACGTTGCGTACCTTCCATATCGGTGGTACGGCAAGCCGCGTTGTCCAGCGTTCCGAGATTCATGCCGACCAGGACGGCGTTGTTCTCTATCACAATATGCGCGAACTTAAGAATAAGGAAGGCCAGGCGATAGTAATATCCCGGAATGCCGAACTTATATTGTCCGATACGCCCAATCGCCGGCGCGAAACCTACCAGTTGCCCTACGGCACACGTCTTAAGGTTGCCTCCGCCAAAAAAGTGGTAAAGGGCGAGCTTCTTGCCGAGTGGGATCCGCATTCCAAGCCCATCATATCTGAAACCGATGGTGTTATAGAACTGCGTGATGTAAAGGAAGGCGTAACCCTTCACAAAGAAAAATCCAAGATTACCGGGCAGATAGAGCGCGTTATCATAGAGCATCCGACCGAACGCCTCCGTCCCCGCATCGTTATAAAGAAGGCCGGCAAACAGGTGGCCGAATATCCCCTGCCGCTTGACACCAACATCGTTATTGATGACGGCGATGATATTCTGGCCGGCGACGTTCTTGCAAAGATACCCCAGGAAGTTACAAAATCCAAAGATATAACCGGCGGTTTGCCGCGCGTGGCCGAACTTTTCGAAGGCCGCCGCCCAAAGAATGCCGCCGTTGTCTCCGAGATAGACGGTATAGTTCATTTAGGCGAACCTACGGCCAAGGGAAGCTTCAAGGTTGTGGTTACCAATGAGGAAACGAAAATGTCATGTGAGTATTCGATTCCTCCCGGCCGCCACCTTGTGGTGTACGAGGGTGATCGCGTCGGCGTGGGCGAATCGCTTTCCGACGGCGCCGTCAATCCGCACGACATATTAAAGGTAAAAGGCCCCAAGGAAGTGCAGGAGCATCTGGTCAATGAAATCCAGCAGGTGTACCGCCTGCAGGGTGTTACAATAAACGATAAGCATATAGAGATCATCGTCAGGCAGATGTTGTCCAATGTGCGCGTAACAACATCCGGCGACAGCGTGTTTCTTAACGGTGAAATTATTTCCAAGTACCGTTTTGAGGACGAGAGGCGCGCGGTTCAAAAAAGAGGCGGCCAGTTGCCGGGAGCGCAGCCTATTCTTCTGGGTATTACAAAAGCATCCCTGTCATCGGATTCATTTATATCGGCCGCAAGTTTCCAGGAAACCACTCGCGTGCTAACAGAGGCAGCCGTTACCGGGCAGATTGACAGGCTGCGCGGCTTAAAGGAAAATGTTTCCATCGGGCACCTGATACCGGCGGGTACGGGGCTTAAAACATACGAATAGGAAAGAGAAATTATGCCAACGATTAACCAGTTGATTGCTCAAGGCAGGGAAATAAGCTACAAGAAAACAAAATCACCGGCGCTCAAAAGCTGTCCCCAGCGCCGCGGAGTATGCACGCGCGTTTATACAACGACGCCCAAAAAGCCGAACTCCGCGTTGCGGAAGGTGGCGCGCGTTAAGTTATCGTCGAATTATGAAGTTACCGCATATATTCCCGGCGTCGGCCATAATCTCCAGGAACATTCGATTGTCATGATACGAGGCGGCCGCGTAAAAGATCTGCCGGGTGTGCGTTACCACATTATCCGCGGTACGCTGGATGCCACAGGCGTAGACGGCAGAAAACAGGGACGCAGCAAATACGGCGCAAAAAAACCGAAAGCATCATAAAGTTAAATTTAAGATTCCAAACGAAGTGAGGAGAAAATGCCACGTAAAGAACTAAGGCCAAGAGAACGTCGCGAACTTCCAAATCCGGATACCAACTATAATTCGGTATTGGTCGCGCGTTTTATCAATAAGATGAGCAGCGACGGAAAAAAGAGCACCGCGGAAAGAATATTTTATCGCGCCCTTGATATTATCAAGGAAAAGATGAGCGAAGAGCCCATAAACGTATTCAACCGCGCCATAGAAAACGTCCGGCCTCTTCTTGAGGTGCGTCCCCGCCGCGTCGGCGGCGCAACTTACCAGGTGCCTATGGAAGTGCCGCAGTTTCGTTCCGCGGCGCTGGCCATGCGTTGGATACTCCAGTTCGCGACGGCGCGCACCGGTAAACCGATGCACGAGAGGCTTGCGCTTGAGCTGATGGAAGCAAGCCGCAAGGAAGGCGCATCGATTAAAAAACGCGACGATACGCATAGAATGGCGGAATCCAATAAGGCGTTCGCGCACTATAGATGGTAGTAAAGTCTTTATAAAAGGAAAAGATACAAATGAGAGAATATTCGCTGGATAAAATACGCAATATAGGCATCGTTGCCCATATAGATGCCGGGAAAACCACGACGACGGAACGCATACTGTACTATACCGGCCGTATATATAAGATCGGTGAGGTGCACGAGGGAACCGCGACCATGGACTGGATGGCGCAGGAGCGCGAACGGGGGATAACCATTACCGCTGCGGCCACGTATTGCGTATGGCGCGATTGCCAGTTCAATATCATAGATACGCCCGGCCACGTTGATTTTACGGTGGAAGTCGAGCGTTCGTTGCGTGTTCTTGACGGCGCCGTGGTTGTATTTGACTCCGGCAACGGCGTAGAGCCGCAATCAGAGACGGTATGGCGCCAGGCGGACCGTTACGGTGTGCCGCGGCTTGTATTCGGCAACAAAATGGATAAGGTCGGCGCCAATTTCTATGAGCTTGTTGACCAGGTGAAAAAGCGGCTGGGCGCAAATCCCGTTCCCATCCAGATCCCGATAGGCCAGGAAAGCTCTTTTGAAGGCATAATTGACCTGGTTGAAATGAAATCGTATTTATGGCATGGCGAAGAGCTTGGAGCAAAATTTTCAGTTAATGACGAAATTCCAGCGGAATACAAGGAAAAAGCAGTCGAGTACCGCGAGCAGATGATTGAACGGCTTGCCGATGTTGATGAAATAGTAATGCATAAGTTCCTTGACGGAAAGCCCGTTACGGTTGCCGAAATAAAAGCGGCCATCCGCAACGGCACCATAGCAAACAAGATTATCCCCGTACTTTGCGGCACTTCATTTAAGAATAAGGGCGTTCAGCCCCTGTTGGATGCGGTCTGCGATTACCTGCCTTCGCCCCTGGAAGTTACTGCAATGAAAGGGATCAACCCGGACACGGCCCAGGAAGAAGAGCGTTCCGCCGACGATAAAGCTTTTTTTGCGGCGCTTGCCTTCAAGATACAGGCAGACCCGTATGTCGGTAAGCTTACTTATTTTAGAGTATATTCAGGAATGCTTGAAAGCGGTTCCTATGTTTATAATGCGCGATCCAAGAGCAGGGAGCGTTTTTCCCGTATACTGCGGATGCATGCCAATCAACGAGAGGAAGTAAAAGCCGTCCGCGCAGGCGATATCGCGGCTGCGGTGGGATTGAGGCATACCTCCACCGGCGATACGTTATGCGATGAAGATCATCCGATTGTGTTGGAATCCATGCAGTTCCCTGAGCCGGTTATATCTGTGGCTATCGAACCGAAATCAAAGGCTGACGAAGAAAAGCTTGGCGTGGCGTTAAACAGGCTCTCGGAAGAGGATCCTACCTTTAGAGTGCACACGGACCAGGAGACGGGGCAGACCATAATATCCGGCATGGGCGAGCTGCATCTTGAAATCATCGTAGATCGCATGAAACGGGAATTCAACGTGCAGGCCAACGTCGGCCGGCCCCAGGTTGCTTACCGCGAAACAATCAAGAAAAAAGTGGAAGTTGAAGGCAAATATATCCGTCAGACTGGCGGGCGCGGCCAATACGGCCATGTGTTTTTGGAAATCGAACCGCTGGAAGCCGGCAAGGGATTTGAATTTGAGAACAAGGTAGTCGGCGGAGCTATTCCCAAGGAATATGTACCGGCGGTTGAAAAAGGCGTGAAAGAGGCGCTTTCCTCGGGTGCGCTTGCGGGCTATACGCTTGTAGATATTAAAGTAACTCTTACAGATGGCTCATACCATGAAGTTGACTCATCCGAAATGGCCTTCAAGATCGCCGGCTCAATGGCTCTTAAAGACGGCGCCAAGAAAGCAAACCCGGTGATACTTGAGCCGGTAATGAAGATCGAAACCGTAGTGCCCGAGGATTACATGGGCGACGTTATCGGCGACCTTAACTCCCGGCGCGGAAAAATACAGAACATGGAAGCAAAAAATAAATTACAATATATACGCGGCATTGTTCCGCTTTCCGAGATGTTCGGTTATGCAACGGTTTTACGTTCAATGACGCAGGGGCGCGGCAATTATAATATGGAACCGTCGCACTACGAAGAAGTTCCCAGGCAGATTGCGGACAAGATACTAGAGAAGGCGACGTCTTAACGACGGCAACGGAACACGGAGGATAATTATGTCTAAAGCGAAATTTGACAGGACGAAACCGCATGTAAACATCGGCACGATCGGTCACGTTGACCACGGGAAAACGACGCTGACAGCCGCG
>Ga0208373_1003977_pt1 | contig 13843 bp, 12 predicted proteins | sample RifOxyC2_FD_184036 | JGI IMG/M metagenome (GOLD analysis project Ga0208373, IMG submission 184036) | Soil microbial communities from Rifle, Colorado - Rifle Oxygen_injection C2 (SPAdes) | ecosystem: Environmental > Terrestrial > Deep subsurface > Rock core/Sediment | place: Rifle, Colorado...
GTCCACCAAATCCTCAGTCCGGACGCTCTGGTCTGCCACCTTATCTCTGGTGATGGCCCCATCCCGGATTTTCTCTGTGGTGATGGCATTGTCCTTGATATCGTCCGTAGCCACGGCATTGGCCGCGATGTGGTCGGTTGTCACGGCATTAGGCGCCAGCTTGGTTGCGGTGATAGCCGCATCCTTTATTTCAGATGTTTCCAGTCCCGGGCTCAACGGCCGGGTGGCCGTGCTGAAGGTCAGTTTATCCGGCGTGATTGAGCCAGTCTTGAAACTCCGGGTTTCGATGGTGTTGTCGGCAATCTTCTCGCCCGTGACCGCCTTGGTGGCAATCTTCGGGGTCGTTACTTCAAACGGTTTTATCATATAATCCTCGCAATCTTTGCCACACATTCGTTACACTCAGTGTAAACTCCGGCACTAAGACACAAAGTTAGATGTCTTATTTTGCCTTGTGGTTAATTAATCTTTTACCACAGAGGCACAGAAGGCACAGAGTCGTACGCCATCCGTGTCCATCTGTGTTCATCTGTGGTTGCTGTCTTACGGCATTGCCACGTTGATTTCCAGCTTGAAAGTCGCACCGTCCCGGATGAACAGGCAATACGACTTAAGCGGGTCAACCGTCGGCTGGAAGGCCGTGTAGGCCGCGTTCTGCAGACCATTAATGAAATCATTAATGACCGTGTTCTGGGCCAGCATCACGTCCGTGTCAAAATTGCTTTTGACAATCAGGATTCCGGCCTGAACCAGTTTGGCCAGTAAGCCCGACTTGAACAACTGCCGCAGTCCCGGACGGGTCACATCCACCGGACCGCCGGAGATTATCTGGTCGCCTTCGCGCAGCAGACCGACCGTCTGCTCGTCGCCGGTCAGGAACAGCACGGTCAGCGCGGCCACGCCGATCTGGCGCACGTCGCCGGTGAACCTCAGGGTGGTCTTGGCCACGCCGTCGCCGTAGGCATCTATGCTCTTGTCCACGCCGTCCTTGTAGCGCTTGGCATCCACGCCGTCTATCGTCTCGAACTGGAAGTCCCAGCCGGTCTGGTACTTGTCGAAGGACTCCATTATCTTGCTTTCCTGCATATAACGGATTTCCTTGCCCGAACGGCCGTGTTCCGAGACGTAACCGCCGGCCGTCAGCGCGTCGGCCAGTTTCCGGTATTTCTGGGCCGAGGCCTGGGCCAGTTTGGACTGGTAGTCGCCGTCGTTGGCCAGTTTCAGTTTCCGGTGGCTATCGGCCTTGGACGACTTGGACTTGGTGGTATCGCGCCAGTCCGCGGTCGTCTCCTCCATCGGCGTAATCCTTATCGGCACGATAAAGAACGCCTTTGCTCTTGTTGACATAAAATTAACCTTTCCTTTGCCACGAAGACACTAAGACACGAAGTTGGGTGTTAGTGCGCATTCATGGTTTATCCCCACCGACAGAGGCAGAAAATTCGCCACCCACGAATCTCCTGCCGGGTGGTCTGCCGGTAAAGATTGTTCTTAATCTGTGTCCGTCTGTGTCATCTGTGGTTCGCTTCCGCGGTTGCATTTCTCCATATCCAGGAACAGATATTTCATCAGGTTCCGATGGAAGACCTCGTCAAACTTTTCCGGGTCGTCCCAATAGATATCCGGCGGGGTAATCTGGTCCCGGCGGGCGAAGAGCAGTATCTCCAGCACGGCATTACGCAGGTGCGGCATCCGCCGGGCCAGGGTATAGAGCCGGCGGATGAGCCGGGTGCGTATCCGGTCAGATTCCGGCTGTTGGCGGCACAGGAAACCGGACAGATGGCGCAGGTCTTCGAAGCTCCGCAGGAATTTGACATAGCCCTTGACGCTGTCAAAACTCCGCTTGTACAGTCCGGGCCTTTCCCAGACGTTCTCCGTGATGAACTCGTAACTGGTGTCCGCGTATTTCCTTTTCATATAGAACCCCTTTCTTTTCGCCACTAAGACACGAAGCCACTAAGAAGAAATTATTCTTTGTGTTCTTTGTGCTCTTTGTGGTTAAGAAATTCATAAATCTGGTTTATAGGAACTACACCTGCCATCGTAGTTACCAACTGTCCGTTATAAACCTTCACCCATACAGCGATTCCGATTACCTGATATGTTCGCCCATCAAATATGGGTCCTCCTGAATTTCCAGGTAAGATTGGGCTGGTGACTTCCCAATGGTCTGATTCAACAACAGAGATGATACCCTGTGATGGCCTGGGGTTCAGTCCTAAAGAGCAACCGACTGTATAAATCGGGGTGAATATATATGGCGTGTAATTTTCCGGCGCCAGTTTGGCCTTATAAATCTTATCTGCGTAATCTGTGGAATCTGTGGTTTCAACCCGTATTAAAGCCAGGTCTTTAACCGTATCCGTTATCACCACGATTGCATCCTGTATCCTGCATCCGGTATCGCTGTATATCTCTACACTAACCATGTTTTCGTCTTCGACCACATGCGCCGCTGTTATTATGTAACCTCCTGTAACCGTTGTAACCTTTGTAACGTCAATAAACACCCCGGTACCCGTTCCGCTATCCGATGTGATTCTGACCACCGGATAAAGCATCCGCTCATATTCCTCCTGATATGGGTTTCTAACAACAGGATTCAGCGGATTGCGCGGATTAACTATCACTATCATTTCAGTATCTTCACGCTCGGAGTTTATACTGAACGAAGTGAATGTACTCAAAGCTAACGCTATCCCCAGCAACCCATAAACAACCAATCTCTTTACCATAACTAACCATCCTTCCTTTACCACAAAGATTCTTTGTGTCTTCGTGCCTTCGTGGCTAATCTTGTCTTCCCTGCGTAAGGGTCAGGAAGGTGCCCCTATGTCGTCTTTTTTCTTGTGCGCCGGACGGTATGAGCAGCCGTAACCCCTTTAAATCCCTCTAGGATAGGGAAAATGAAAAAATCTTCGGCAATCCAAAACCGGGGTCGAAAAAAATCCGACTATAGGGGGAGGGGGGTGGGTATACTACCCCATAGGTAGTCATAGTCACGGGCTTCGGGAGCCATAGTCAAGGGCATAGGGAGTATAGGTGGCGGGCTTCGGGAGCCATAGTGGCCCCCATAGGTAGTCATACTCAAGGGCTTAGGGAGTCATAGTCAGGGGCATAGGTAGCCATAGTGGCCCGCTTAGGTAGTCATAGCCAAGGGCATAGGAAGCTATAGTGGCCCGCTTAGGTAGTAGTAGTCAAGGGTATAGGAAGCCATAGTGGCCAGCTTAGGTAGTCATACTCAAGGGCATAAGTAGTATAGGTAGCCCCTTTCGGTAGTGTGAGTAGTCCTCTTGGGTAGGGGTATATAAGATTATAGGTAGTGTGGGTGAGGCCGCTTATCCCGGATTATTCACAAATTAGTGTGAATAATGAACTGTTAGCCTCGCATCCCGACGTTACGTCGGGAGAGAGGGTTACAGCCGGGGAATCCCGCTTAACTAAAATTCAATACTTTGCTCAATCGGCAAAGTATTTATGAATTAGCGGGAATAGGTAGTCATACTCAAGGGCATAGGAAGTACGGGTGCCGGGCTTAGGAAGTGGTATATAAGAGCGTAGGTAGGGGAAGTCAGGGGCTTAGGAAGGGTGGTATTTTATAAAATGAAGGCTTTGGATTAGCTTAATTAGCTTGTTTTATTCAATGGTGTGTATCTCAGGTTCTGCTGATACTGTCGGTGATTGATTTTGCGTATTAGCTAGTGAAGCAAAAAAATTCCTTTCTACTTCTTCAGGAAGTCTTATATCTCCAACTCTGCCTATAAAGGATGCAAATCTTTGTTGAATACGTGTAATATATGGTGATAACAATCTACATATTCTGTATGTTTTCATTTCAGAAAATTTCAATATAGATAATTTCTTGAAACTAAATTTTATGATATCATTTCCTTCCAGTAAAAAGACAAATGCATTCGTGACTTTAGGTGTAAATCCTGTGTCAACCTTATACTCTTCATCGTATATTTTCTTTAGCGTATCAGCAGATATCTTCCTCCCCTTAATTAAATACAGCTCTATTTCATCTTCGCTCTCTCCTTCTCTTCTCGGCACAGTATCACACTCAGGTCTAATATTTAAATAGTATTTAGAATCTTTTTTAAAAAGGTCGCCAGGTTTAATTCCACATAAATGTGTTTCCTGATGCATAGTTTTTGTTATAATATTTTTAATTTCTTCTAACGTGGGCTCGCCACCTCCTGCAATAATTTTGTTTTCTTCTATTTCATTTAAATCAATTTGATTATTAATAAGTTGAGAAACAGTATTGTGCATGAACTTGCTAGGCTCTTCCTTTTCCTTTTTGCTCTGATTCCATAATATTCTAGGCCAGTTCCCCTTGCTTTTGTCATATAACTCCCAAAATATTTCATTTTTTGCCGATAGCAATTTCTTTTCCCAAGTTTTTAAAAGGTAAATAGACGGTGTTTTATTTAACCATTTATCAATATCCTTGAAAAGGTTGTCGTCCTTCAGAATCTCTGTTTTGTTCCTTGGGTGAATAAAATTTTTGCTGTCATCATCAAAGTATAAATCTGCTTGTTTGAGTTTTGAAATTATTTCCGTGCCAATATCTGATTCTGATTCATTTGTAAATATAAAAATGGGGGCAAAACAGGACTTTTTTATGGCTTGAACAAAGTCAATTACACTTTGATAATTAGCTTTAGCACCTGCCTCGCCCATACCAACTTCCTCCGGGGTGTTAGTAGGTTGTCCAGGCATACTCCAATCAACTATAAAGAAATTTACAGAAAGGAAATTAGGAACAAAATTATGCGCAGCGGCTAAATTATCAATGAGAACTGTCGGTATACCTTTCTCTTGTATTTTTTTTATTATTTCCGTTATTTTATCTGGCGTTTTAGAATTTATTCCATCATCAACAATAACGGCAATTCCATTAAGTAAGTTCATAATTAACCTTCGAAATTAATCGTTTTCTGCTGTGCCGGCGAAATTAATTAGGAAATTTGCACCCCTTAGAACCTTATCCTTTTCTCGTTGGATATAGCCTATTTCAAAATCATATCGCCCAAGTAATTGACGTGCTATATATAGTCCTAATCCTCTTCCCTGCAATCCTTTGGTGCTAAAGAACGCTCTAAAAATAAAAGGTAGGTCTTCTTTGGCAACGCCTGGACCGTTGTCGGCAAATATTGTAGTGAAGTTATTCCCGTCTAGTATTATCTTAATTTGTCTGTTTTTCCCCTCCCTCGTTTCTAACCAATAGACTGCATTATCCATTAAATTCATGAATACCTGAAGAAGAATTCCTTCTGAGGATTTAATTATTAGTGGAGGTCCTTGCTCCTCGACTATAATTTCAAGTTTAAGTTTGTTGATTGATGCGCTATAGTAACGTTTCACTTTTTCAATAATATCTTTAATACGCCAGTCTATACTTCGTCTTTTTGAAGACCTGAATAATGGCTGTATCCCATGTAATTGATCTTCGATAAATGCAAATTGGCCTCGTAATTTCTCAAGCAATTCTGTTACCTTAGCCCCATCTATATTTTTGGCTTTTGTAGACTCAAGAAGTAAATTAAGAGTTTCTTTAGATCTCTGCATCATCACCATTAAGTCATGAGATGCAGCTTCAACTGTTATCCCGACCCCTGCGAGGTCTTCAACAATCTCAAGGCGAGAATCCCACTCTTTGATTTCTCTTTTGTAGTCATTAACTAACTTTTTTACAAGAGTCTCTCCCTTAGTATCTTTGGCTTCTTCAAGATGATTATGTAAACTTTCTATAGTCTTTTCTACAGCGGAGGTGCTACTTAGCAAGCCGTTTTCTTTTTCTCTTTCAATCTTTTTAATATCCCGCAAAATCTTGTATTTATCAAATTCGCTCTTGGCAAAACCGAGAATTGCCAAAACTATTGTTTTCAAATCTTCATAAGCGTATTTAACATCCATTAACCCTTCCCGATTAGTTTTATCACGCAAATTAGGATTCTTGCTATGGGTAATCGAAATATACCCAACCGTTTGATCATTACTTAGGTAAAATCCCGCTTTGGTTTTTCCTCTATGGATGTCAAGTTCAAGCCAATCATCAGTGGAATCCCCATAGGGGTATACTCTAACGTCGTCACGATATAAATAAGTACGATGACTTTTAATAATTTCCCTGTCATCTTTACTTAAAGATGATTGCAAAGAAGCATCTCGCTCAAGATCAAAGATGTGAAATACAAATTCAAAAGGACCACACTCCGGGTGTCTTCTAATCTTTTCATTATCAAAAAAAGATTTCTTAATTCCTTCGTCACTTGAAAAATCGCGAAGAGATTTCTCAACTTTGGGGTTGTCGTTTGCACTTATGTGCAACTTGTATTTTTCGTCAAATCTGCCTGAGATTTTAAGTGCTGCTATCGATAAAAGATCTTCAATCCTTGTTTTTTCATATGAGCTGAATTTGGTTTCGCCATTTAAAGTAATATCCCAAATAAAATCAAACTTGTTGAATGGTGAAATAAGCTTTAAGCAGTCAGTTGCAATATCCTCTATTTTCTTTTCAGACCAAGTTCCTTTAATATTTGTTATTTTAATTAGTGTACCGTTTGGTAATCGTGCAATTTTCTCATTAAAAATACTTATTTCTTTCTGAATTATAGCTGCAGGAGGCCTTATTTCGTAGCTAAATTGAATGTTATCAAGGAAAACAGGGTCTTTTCCCCCTTTTTTGCTAATTAATTCATCATCATAAATAGACAGATCACTTTTTAGATAGATTTCTTGGGAGTCTTTTTCTGCAGAACGAGTAAATATCTCTACAGTAAATCCTAACTTAAAAGCGGCAAATCTGCCGATACCCTTTTCCCCCTGCATTATTCGACCTTTGGCAGTCTTGTCCTTGCCTTTCTTATGTAGCAGATATTTTTGAGGTGAAGCTGGATTAAGCCAGGAATTCCGTATCGTATCAAAATCCATACCGATGCCATCATCTTCTATTTCAATACAAGAATCGGACCTTATTTTTAGGTCACCTTTGTTATTATCAAAGTTGCTAAAACGAATTTGAACCCAATTAGCATCCGCATCGTAAGAATTCTTAATAAGTTCAATAAGCGCAATTTTTTCATTGCGTATTAGTTGTTCCCCGATCATTGTTATAAGTCGGGCATGTGGTCTTGGGGTAAGAGTTCCCTTTGTATCCATTTAAGCTGACTCCTTTTTATTTATTATTTTCTGTGCGATTATAATATACTCGTATTGATAAATCCTTTTCTTGCTACCTTTAAATGCATCTGTAAACTTACCCTTACGATCGCGATAGGGCGTAAATATCTTTGCCGAGAGTTTTCTTTTAATTACTTTATTAACTTTAAACCCCACAGCTCGTAATAATTCAATTGATATTTTTGAATTCGGGATTTTTATCCCACGATACTCAGTATCACCCATAATTAAGCACAAATATTTATCTGGTTTAACAATACGGTGCATTTCCTTGTAACACTTGTGTAAATCGTAGTAATAATTACTAACAATCTTTGTAAAACGCTTGTCTTTAGTTAGCAATTTATTTAACGTCGCGATGGCTGTCACGCTTTGAATCTGTTTGCGTCCACGACATTTTGACAAAGAGCCAATGAATTCCTTTTTTATGTCCCTGATGTTATTAGCAAACCCAAACCAAAGAGTCGAGAGTTGATGTATATCCGCATATTCATACGAGGTGACATATGGCGGAGAGGTTATGATTAAATCTACATGATTATTAGGTAATTTTATATTACGCGCATCACCTTTTATCATTCGGCATGAAACGTTCTTGCTAGATTTATTAATAATATCTACAAACTCCCCATTTTTTCTAGTCATAAAACTTAAATGACGCTTAAAAACTAAACGGGGGTCTTCTATTTTCTTGTTTAAGTCACGCTGAGGTTTAATACTTCTTGAAAACCAGATAGAACAGTTTTTTAATACGTTAGAAAAACAACAATTATAAAACGTTCTAATTTTGCCATTCTGCTCTTTACGAATACAATTATATATCATTTTAAGCCTGTTAAACTGCCGGGGCTTAAACCAATACTTTAATCGTTTATTTGCTGTTTTGTAATACTTCTTTTCATACTTAGTATTAGAAATTTTATTTAGTAAAGATTCGTTACTTTTTTGCAATAATAGTGGTTCTATTCCATCTATCTTTGCTTTAGATATGAGAACAGCAACTCTATTGACATCGACTCCAATGCTTCTGCGTTGTCGTAACTGCGCCTCTACTAATGTGGTTCCGCAGCCTCCAAAGGGATCAAGAACAATATCGTTCGGACTTGAGTAATTAGATATAAGCCTACTTGCTAATTGAGGAATAAACTTCGCTGGATATTTATGATAGCCATGTGTTGCATACAGGGTTTCTCTTCTTTTGACATCAGCAAACGACCAATTTTTGTTATATTTGAGAGAATTTAAATTGATCATTTTTTAATCATAATTCAGGGAGCACAATATTCTTTATACTATAATCACATATCTTCCTTCAACTAATAAGACCAATATTTTTGTCTGGTATTTTGTTTATTAAATACGCTTGATTTCCGTAGCTTCCGTTGACTAAAACCCCATATTTTTGTCCGGTGATTTGGGTAGGCAATATTTATTTCCGTCTTGGCAGTATACCTCTTTTGCCCGAATAAAGTCAAGTTTATCCGCTAAACCCGAACCGGGCCTTGAGCCGTTTGATATAGCGCTGGAAGGTCTTGGCCGCGCACATGCCGCACAGCCGGGCGGCCTGCTTACACCTGAACCCGCAGTCGCACCAGGCGCCCAGCCGGTCACAGTGATAGTCCATGCGCCAGCGCAGTTTCCGGCAGACATAGACATAGACCCGGGCCGCCTTGAGAAAGGACTTGAGCGACCGGGTGCCGTACCGGCGCGCCAGATACCGCATCCGGCATTTGACCTTGTCGGCCTGGGCCGGAATCCCTAAGGATTCGGCCACCTGACGGATATTGCCCTGGAAATTGACGAATTTCCGGAGCAATTCCAAAGCCCAGCCGGTCGGGCATTCCAGCCGGGAACGGATGTCCATGAACAGGCTGACGAAGGATTCGAAGGTCAGATGGCCCTGCAGGTCGGCCAGGGTCTGGAAGTCGCCCTTAAGCAAGGTAACATCAAAGGCCGATGGGCGGTCTGATTGGCGCCGAGGTCTGTTGCTCCCTTGGGGATTTACCGGATTTTCGGGATGGGTGCCAGATTCTTCAGTTTCTCTGTCATCTTTTTCCGGTTCCTCAAAGTTGTTATCCGGAATTGCGCACACTAATCCTCACCACCTTTTAGTGGGGTGAATCTCTGAGTGTCCGGCCTCCTGATTTGCCTCAGGGGGCTTCTGTTTTCAGGGCCATCCTCGCTGTTCTTAGAGGCTGTTAGCGATGGAGGAGCGTTATCAGCCTCTTAGATCCCGCTTTAGCGGGATACATATTGACACAGTTTCCTCCATATATATGAATGTTTGAGCACCCCTAAAAACTGCATTCAATCCCGGATTTTCTCAATATTTCTGCGGTTTCTCGGGCATCCATCTTACATATATATAAACGAAATTCAGGCCGGTTTGGTTCTCTTTATTTTGGAATTTTAACCACACGCGGCAATTCGGGGAAAATTCGGGGGACAGGGCGTACAGGGCCCGGCTTAGGCGAAGATATCGGCCCAGTTGGCCGGGATTGGCTTGGGGAATCCGGGTTCAGCCGCGTCCGCGCCTTCCAAATCAAATCGAATATATTCCTGACCGGAGAATAGGAAAACCTTGCCGGTGTCCGAGCGCTGGAAAGCAACGTCAATGCGTTTGAAGTTAACGCCGGGCCAGTTGCCGGCGATGGGTTTGGGATAGCCCGGCTCAATCAGGCCCGGGACCTTTGGGTTCAGCCGGTAGTAGTTCTCGCCAGAGAAGACGAAGATGTGCCCGGTTTTTGCTCTCTGGAATACGGCGTCGATTTTCATCATTGCCTCCTTTGCGCATTATCCTATCATTTTAACCGGGTTGAGCAAGGAATTTTATGTCGGGTCTGACAGCGGGCGCGCTAATATCCTGCTTGATTTAATATAAGCCCTGCTTGAAGACGAAAATGACGTACTGGCCGAATTTGATTTCGTCCCGGTCATTCAGGGCGCGAAAATCACCGCCTATTTTCTGGCCATTAACATATGTGCCGTGCGCGCTGCCCATATCCTTGATTTGATACGCGATTGTGCCGTTTTCGGCCGCTTTTTTTATTATCATGGCGTGTTCTCTTGAAACGCCCTCAGCGGCAATCATCTTGTCCAGGCGGATATTGCATTTGTCACCCCGCCCGATGAGAAATTCGCTGCTGTCGCTGAGCATAATTTTCAGTTTTTTATACCCGGCCTTAAACTTCAGGAGGCTGTCCTTGCTTTCAAGGACAGAGCTTTCCGAGCCGTCTTTATTTTGCTCTATTTCATTTTGAGAAGAACACATATATTTTCTTTCGGGTTATTTTGTTTCCTAATTCCGGTGCCACCGCCCACCGCAATGAGTTGCCCCTCTAATCGGGAGGCACTGCGGCGCTCCGGGACTCCGCCTCGGCTGCGCCGGCCCCATATCTTACAACCCCGAAATTATCGGGACTTCATTGCGACTCCGCAGGATTACACGGATTAATCGGATAATTAACCTGCGCGCACTTCGTGTGCTCGGATTCACGCTCCGCTTAGTTCAGTTAAATCCAGTTGTAAAAGTTACGCCCCAGTTCCATCATTTAATCACGCTGGATGCCATCTGGTGGGTTGAGGCAATACCATAGCCGTCCCGGGGTAATGCTCCTCTTTTTATTTCAATCAACGTTCAACCTCTTCTTCTAAAAGAAATAGCTCGCGCAGTTTTCTCTGCAATATTTTCTTGGGGATTAGTTTTGTCTTATACTCTGCCACCAGTGTCGGCGAAAGATGACGGCTGAGCGCATACTCTACAACCTCATCGTCCTTGGATTTGCATAAGATAATACCCACGCTGGGATTTTCTTCTTCTTTCCTAACATCCCGGTCCAATGCTTCAAGATAGAAATTCATCTTCCCCAGATATTCCGGCTTAAAGTCGTCTATTTTCAGTTCCACCATAACCAAGCACTTAAGACCGCGATGGAAGAAAAGAAGGTCAATGAAATAGTCATTGTTACCGACCTGAATCCGGTATTCCTGACCGATGAAGGCAAAATCTTTCCCGAACTCAATGATAAAATCCTTTAAGTTTGAGACGATGCTTTTCTGCAATTCTTTTTCGCTGTGGCTTTCCGGCAGGTTTAAGAAATCCAAAATATACGTGTCCTTAAATACCGCGGTAATATCTTTATGGGTTTGCGTCATCAGTGCCGGCGCTTTTTTACTTGAAATCATCGCCCGCTCATAGTAACCGCTGTTTATTTGCCGTTCCAGCTCCCGTTTGCTGTATCCTTCCCCGATGGCCAATCGAATATAAAATTCTTTTTCTCCCTGTGTCTTTGTTTTTGAAAGAATGAGCAGATGATTAGTCCAGCTGATTTGTGTCACCAGTGGTGACACAATCTTGTCGCGGCGATATGTCTCATAAAACTGCCTCATCCGGTATAATCCTCTGCGGTTAAATCCTTTGAATTCCGGATGGTTGGTTTGTATATAGTCAGCCAGTTGGTCAACGACAGCATCACCCCACTCGGCGGATGCGATTTTTCCGCTGATATATTCGCCGATGCTCCAATAGAGCTTGACCAGTTCGGTATTTACGCTTTTTATGGCGTTGAATCGCGCTTTATGGATAATATTGACGACCTCGTCGAACTGCTTATTAAACCGTTTTATCAATTTCATTGCCGATACTCCTTAGGATTAGCAAATACCAAATTAAGGTTCTGGCTGTCTATAAACGCGTAATTGTTTTCCGCCATAACATTAATAATAATAACCTTTTTCTGGGAATCAGCAAATATTCCTTTTCCCAAATCCCCCGGCACCTACCTGACGCTTTTCAGGAACTTGCTCAGCCGGTTCATGCCCTCAGCCAGATTGCGCATGGAGGTGGCATAGGAGAACCTGATGTTCTGGTTACTGCCAAAGGCGTCGCCCGGCACCGCGGCAATATGCGCCCGGGTCAGGAGCAGGTCGCAGAGTTTGACCGAGTCAGTAATCTTATGGCCTTCATAGGACTTGCCGAAGAGTTTGGCCACATTCGGGAAGGCGTAGAAAGCGCCTTCAGGCCGGTGGCATTTGAGATGAGGCATCTTATCAAGCGCGCTGTAGAGATACTGACTGCGCTTGGCAAATTCGCGTTTCATCTTCTGGACAAAGGGCTCGCCTTTTTGATAGCCGGCCACCGCCGCGTACTGGGCAATCGAGGTCGGGTTGGAGGTGACATGGCCCTGCATCTGGGCCATCAGCGATATCAGATAGGCCGGGCCGGCGGCGAATCCGATGCGCCAGCCGGTCATGGCGTAGGATTTGGAGACGCCGTTAATGACCACAGTCAGGTCTTTTATCTTGCTGTTGAACGAGGCGATAGAAACATGCTTGGCCTTACCATAAATGAGCTTTTCGTAGATTTCGTCCGAGATGACGAAGAAATTCTTTTTGACCGCCAGGTCGGCGATGGCTTTGAGCTCTTTGGGCTCGATGACCGCGCCGGAGGGGTTATTAGGGCTGTTGATGATGATGACCTTGGTCCGGGGTGACACCCGGGCGGCCACATCCTTGGCTTTCAGGCGGAATCCGTTGGCTTCGTGGGTCGGGACAAAGACGCATTTGGATTCGCTGACCTTGATTTGCTCCGGATAGCTGACCCAGTAAGGGCTGGGCACGAGGACCTCGTCCTTGGGGTTGCACAGGGCCTGGATGGCGTTGAAGATGGCGTGCTTGGCGCCGGCCGAGACGATGATTTCAGCCGGGAGATAGGTCAGGCCGTTGTCGACCTTGAGCTTTTCGATGATGGCTTTTTTCAGCGCGGGGATGCCGCTGGTCGGGGTGTATTTGGTGAATCCCTTGTTGATGGCGTCGATAGCCGCCTGCTTGACGATATCGGGCGTGTCAAAGTCCGGTTCGCCGACCGAGAAGTCAATGATGTCAATGCCATCGGCTTTCATCTGCTTGGCCTTGGAGGAAATGCCCAGGGTGACGGATTCGGTCAGGGCGCTGATTCGGTGCGATAGTATCATATAGGTTTCTCGCTTTCTATTTTATTTCCAGCATATCATTTCGCCGGGCTTTTGCCAGCAATTCCGCCGGGCGGTTCTAACTTATCTGGGCAAAGAGGACGACATAGTTTTTCCCGTAGGCCTTGGCGCATTTGGGGCAGGTGGTATACGAGAAATAGAGTTTCTTTAAGGGCCGGCCCTTGGATTTGACGTATTCCGCCATCTGGCCGGCCCATTTGCCGGCCTGGCTATACGGACCTTCAAATACCCTGGTCATGAATGTGCCGGAAAGCGCGGCCATCCGCGCGCCCGAAACCGGACCGGCCACATCGATGTAAATATCCGCGCCCCAAAGCGATTTCTCGTCGGCCAGCATCAATTGATGCGCCGCTTTGGCGTTAGATTTGCCAATCAGTTCCATGTTCCTGGTTATCTTCGACCCCATATTGAGCGGGATATGCAGGAAGCTGATGACATGGTCTTTGACAAAGGCCTTGTTCGCCCAGGTAATCTCTTTGTCATGCCACAGCTCGGGATTAAACGGCTCGCAGCACCCGGTCGGGGTTACGGTCTGGCTGTCCATCGGTCATTTCCTTTCTTGGCGATTCCGGGTCCGGACCGGACCGGCTAATTGCCCCAGGAGAACGCGTAAACATATCCGAATTTATCCGTGTATAACAGCCGGAGATAACTGGGCGCGAGAG
>Ga0208373_1003979_pt1 | contig 13837 bp, 6 predicted proteins | sample RifOxyC2_FD_184036 | JGI IMG/M metagenome (GOLD analysis project Ga0208373, IMG submission 184036) | Soil microbial communities from Rifle, Colorado - Rifle Oxygen_injection C2 (SPAdes) | ecosystem: Environmental > Terrestrial > Deep subsurface > Rock core/Sediment | place: Rifle, Colorado...
AGTTTATGTTTCAATAAGTGTGTTTAAAAACGACAAAATTTTGTTTTCAGACTATCCCATAATTTTCTAAGATCTTGACGATTTTTTACTCTCCTAAAAGTGAATAACCAAAAAAGATAAATTACTTGTTGTGGTGTTTTCATTCCCCGATGATTTGATAGTTTGGTTTTAATTTGAGAATTTGATCCTTCAAGGGAATTGTTAGTATTGGGGATGTAGGGATAATCGAGATAGGCAAACAGATGTTTCTCGTCAAACGTCAAAAGCTTTACTGCTTGTCTCAAGGAACCATGCGTATACCACCACTTTTTTTTAGTACCGACGCCTATTGTTTTTTCTTTTAAGAGATTCTCGTATTTTAAAATCCAATAATTAACTGACGATATCCAATAATATTTTTCCTCAAAGGTTTTAATGTCTGGCACCATTTTGGCAATCAGTCGTAACTTTTGAGTCGCCGGTATTGGACTTCTTAAAGGTAAAAGTCGTAATAGTTGTCTTTGAACATGAGAGAGGCATCTTTGATGAGGAATAGTAGAAGTCAAAAACACATTAACGGAAGATACAATAGCTCCCTTCCAGTCAGAGATGACACCAAAGGGAAGATTACTTTTAATAATTGGATTTAATCTTTCAAAGTCTTTTTCAACCGCCGTATATGATTCTGAAAGATGAAACGACCAGTAGAGGTTGGTTCTGTTTGTAACGTCACGATAAATCATTATGACTCCCTGACGATGTAACCACTTACCATCAATTCCGAGCACCCAAGGTTGTTGTAGACTATTTTTATCAACCAAAAATGCAGAATCTTCAGGAGTTGGACTGTAACTAAAGAATGGTTTAAACTTTCTCCATAAAGAAGTACGTGAGATAAATTCTTTTTCAAGGACGGCTTCCTTATTGAGTTTATTGACGATAAAATCTCGAAACTTAACGAAATCAGAATAACCAACTTTAATATGTTTCTGGCGGATAAAAGAATAGTGACAGTAACTACAGAAAAATCTCTTCTTCCCGATTCTTGTTTTACCATTTCTTCGTGCTTTCTCCCCACAGAAAGGACATCTTAGAGTTTTTTAAAAGAGGCTATATTAATCATAGAAAATAATTTAATGTATAACTTTGGAGCAGTATAGCAGTTTAAACTACCTTATAGTAACACACTTTTTGAAACTTAAGCCTATTTTAACCTGTAGTTTATTTATAGAGAATTCTCGGGGGCTTTGTCAAGCGTAAATCATTATGTGACACCGAAGAAAAAAATAGACCTAAATAATATCCGTATTATAATTTTTATAATATTTATAATTTTTATTTTTTATGTTGACTTAGAGCCTCAAACATTAATAAAATGTTTTTGAAGAAAATGAACCGTCATTCATTTGAGGTAATATACTTATTGATATCAATCTTATCCCACTGACTTTCAGGAATCCATAAATTCCGGAAATGTCGAAATTCGTTCCACCCAATAGAAACCAATCTAGCATCCGCACCCTTTTCAATTAGTAGGAGCGCGATTTCTTTTGATAGGGTTGATGAAGCTGTATCACCGTAGATAATAATTTTTTTCTTCTTGAACTTCACGGTGTCTTTTTTTATTTGATCAATTGAGTAATTAATTGCTCCTTTTACATGGGCTTTTTTATATGATAAGTTATCTCTAATATCCATTATCATTATTTTTTCGTCACTAGCGTCTATAAGTTTCAGTACGATCAAGGGGTCAATATAAAGGTATTTTTCTAGCTCAATAAGTTCTTTTATCTTCTCTTTTGGAGCGCTTTTTTCCTCAATTAGATTTACGATCTCTTTTTTGGAGACGATTTTTTTATTTTTTGATAATAAGGGAATAATATATATCAATAAAAAAACCGTTATAAAACTAACTACAAATGGAATAATGACTTCTCTTACTTTTGTTAAAAGCGAAGACATCTGATTTTGAGTCAATGACTTGGGGCCCCTATGGGGTGAAGTCGACGAAAAATCACGGTGTCGAGCTTTATATATTTTTTTATTCATATCTTAATGCATTCAGCGCTGAGGTCTTTTTGGCTCTATACGCCGGATAAAGACCTGTTAATAATCCTACCACAAAAGCACAGATTATAATAAAGGCAACAAAATATGGAGGAAGATAATTCAATTGAAGAAAGCCTTGACCTTTTGATATGGCTATAATTGAGATTAATATAGAAAATATTTCACCAATAGAAAATCCAAATATAAGTCCTCCAATACCTCCAGACAAACCCATGATCATCGCCTCAGCCAGAAAAAGATCCTGCACTTCATCTGACACCATTCCGATTGCTTTCATTCCTCCGGTTTCCCGGGTGCGTTCCAACAAAGAGACTGTCAGAGTGTTAAACATTCCAAGCGAAGCAACCCCCAAAGCCACCATTCCCAAGATCGCTAATAATAATCTCAGATTATTAAACAAGCTCTCAATTTGCTTGACGGTATCATAAGTTGATGAAGTTCTAAAACCCATTGTTTCTATATCTTTTCTTATTTTTGGAAGATCATTTTGATTTTTTAATATTAATTTAAATTGAGAAAAATTTTTAATCCCTAATTTTTGAATATCAGAAAACGGCACATAAAAATATGTGTTATCGGTATCGTCTATCACTCCAATAATTTTATATTCCACTTCTGAAGTCAACACTTTACCCTCAATGTCAGGCATCAGACTCTTAACAATAATAAAGGATGATTTGAAAGTTGTGCCAATTGCTTTATTAATATTAATGTTCAAAAGGTTTAAAAATCCCGAAGAAACAACTGCTTCTCCATCTGGTTGATGAATAAATTTTAGTAAATCAACTTGTTTTTTTTGAGCCGAAGAAGACGCTTGTAGAGATACTGTCTCAATCCCTGCTTCGTCAGTGGCGACTACTGATTCACCATAAATAGCCGAAGAAGAAGCCTCGGCGGAGTCTGAAGCTACCAGAACGCTATCGTCGTCGGTAAATATAACTTCGGCGCTTCCGGTTGAAATCCCCAATACCGAACCAAACTCTTCGTTAACTAAAATATTAATATCTTTCTGCGCTACACAGCCCTCGTCCCATCTTTGTACTCCATTATTATCCAATGTTGGTATCAATGCTCCATCTGCCTTTTTCTCAAAAATAGGGAACTTTGCCTTTATCCATTTGCCTAAATATATATTATTTTTCTTATCAAAACCAAACCGACCATTTTGCGAAAAAGGATAATAGTCTGATCCCCAATATTGATACCCTGTATAGCCTCCTACAATTCTTGTTCCGTAGCCGATCATTTTACTACTTGTTGAGCATTCAGTCCAAATCACGACCGGTCTTTCCGGACTGAGATTAAAAGAAATTGCCTCTTTTATTATTCGTTCATTGATCACTCCGTACTCCACCTTTGTTTCCGACCCTGCTACTTGCCCGTTTTCTAGAAAATTAAGACTTAATTTTTCATCTAATGAAGTGTTATTAGCAAAGGCTTTTCCTTTTAAAAACTTAATATTAATTCCATTTATTAAATAATCTTTGGGAACCGCATAGGCTAAAATGTCTGTTTGGGCCCGTTTATAGTTTATTCTCCCAACGACAGAAATAATTGGCATAGCAAAAGTCTTTTCTTTAATTTTATTTATTTTATTAAAGACATCCTGATTTAATCTCAAAGCCGTATTTTCCCCGGCGGAAATATCGATCATTTTTAACTCATTTAAACCGGCTACCCGACTGATAATCAATCTTTCAATTCCATAGCCTAATGATAAAAGTAAAACTATTGCCCCGACTCCAACTGACATTCCAAAGATAGTGATAAAAGATCTGGCTTTTTTAATCATCATGTTTTTGTAGGCTAACTTGATTAAATAAATTCTTTCTACTTGAGAAGATCGACCTGATTCCAGTTTATTTATAAAGGTAGTCATTAATTTACCCATTTTATTTTTCCAAACATTGCCGACGACTTTGAATAAACCACCTATCAATGGGACTCTTTCAAAAAGACCATAAACTTTTTCAAATAAGAAGATTAACAGTATGATAAAGAAAGTTAAAAAAAGATAAATTGTACGAATAATACCAGGAATAGACTTAATAAAAACCTTAAAATTACTTGGCCAATCTTTTATATTAAACGATTTTTTTATTTCCATATTATAGTTTCAACTTCTTTAAGAAATCACGGTCGCGAACATTAGATTCGCCCCCACCAATCTCTTTTTTACCGTTAATCATCTTTGATCTGGTTTTTTTATTAACTTCTATTTCCTCAACCACTTCGCCATCCAGCATATGATAAATTTTGGTCGCGTATTTCAAATACTCCAAATCATGAGTGACCATAACGATGGTTTTTCCAAGATTAATTAACTTTAAAAATGTCTCAAGTAATTCACGTCCGGATACAGTGTCTAAATTCCCGGTCGGTTCATCGGCCACGATCATCAGCGGATCAATACTTAAGGCTCTTGCGAGAGTTACTTTTTGTTGTTGTCCACCTGATAGTTCATTTGGTATATAATCCGACCACTTATCCATCCCGACCAATTCTAAGTTTTTTTTGGCTTTTTCAAAGATCTCTTTTTCATCAAGACCAAGTAGATGAAGCGGAAAAGAAACATTTTCAATAATATTTAAAGCTGAGATCCATAGCGGTTGTTGGAAAACCATCCCAACATGAAATCGCCTATACAAAGCTCTTTCGTCTTCATCTAATTTATAGAAGTCTTTTCCTTCAACTAAGACCTGACCTGAAGTAGGTGGTTCAAGACCCAATATGCAGTGAAGCAGGGTCGATTTTCCACAACCGGACGGACCAAAAATGATCGCAAATTCCCCTTGTTTAACTTTGATATTTATTCCTTTTAAAATACTAATTTCACTATCCCTCATCGTAAAGGACTTTTTCAAGTTGGCAATTTCGATGATGGTTTTATTGTTATTAATATTCATAGTAATAGGATTACTGAGTATTGTGTCATTCCCACGTAGGTGGGAATCCAGACTATAATTTCCTTAATTAAATTAATAGACTGGATCCCCGTCTTCACGGGGATGACAGGTATTCTTTTGTTTTTTATTGTGTATTCCATTATTCTATTTTTTAATATTTAAATTATTTAAAAATCCGAATGTTTTTGACAGATTTTCGATGACCAAAGTTAAGGCATCTTTTGTCGATTTAGGGGTAATAATAACTGTATCAAATGACTGGCCAATATTGCCAGCTTTATCTTTTGAAGATGCCCGTAAATGATAAATTTTTGCGGCAGTCAACCCAGTTATAGTCACCGTATGATTTGTTGTCAAATTACTATCTTCTTGAGTCGTCTGATCATAACTTGTACCTGTTCCTTGAGCATATTCAACCTGAGTACTAGCCGGTTCATCGGTATCCCATGAGATAACTATTTGAGCCTTAGCACTGTCCCCAACTCCTACGATAGTTGTCTCAACATTCATATTTTGAATTTCAGGGGGCCTCATATCATTTGAAGTTTTAGTTTTTCTTGTTTCAGTCTGAGATTCGTTTCCGGCACTATCTTTTCCTTTAATGATTAATGTATATTCAGTATCATCATTCAAATTTTTTAGAATAACTTCATGGTTTTTTTTCAAAGCCAAGCTAATTGAGTCAATAGCCCGTTCCGGATTGGCAGTCGGATAATAAGTGACAATTGAGGAAATCAAAGTATTTGATGACCAAAGTAATCTCAAAGTAGCGCTTGCCATACCAGATACTTGTTGTAATTTTAGATTTAATATTTTTGGTGTTGGTAAGGTTTCAAAGGTATAATCATCGCTATAATAGACATTTCCTTCCTCATCTTCTCCGGCAATCCGAAGATGATAAGGGGTTCCTTCAAGTAAGCTGTCTAAAACCACCGTATAAGTCGATTCGCTCGTTGAAGTTGATAATGAACTGGTCGCTCCATAACTTATTGTTTTTCCGTATTCAATGGTGGCTTTAACGGAGCTTTTTATTGTGAAATTTACATAGGCAGAATTAATATTGACATTAGAAAATTTAACTGCCGAAACAAACGGGGCTGCGTTGGTGACCAAACTATATTCATCAGAACTGCCGGTATTTCCATCTTCATCGGTCCAGAGAACTTTGTAATAGTAAGTTGTCCCTGGATCAAGTCCTGTAAGAATAATCGTGTGGGAAGCAATTTGAGTAGATGAACCCACCTCTTCTCCATAACTTCCTGATGTTTTTCCATATTTAACGAACGAACTAGCTGTACGGGTAGTTGACCAGCCGATCGTAGCTGTTTTTGTTTTGACAGTAGCGGTTGGTTCACCAACTAAAGTCGGCGCAACTCTCCACCTTCCATCTGGATAAAGATTAACAGTATCCGAAACTGCTGAACATTCGTTAGTTGAATCGCAAGCTTTGACACAATAATATTTTTTATCTTGAGTCAACCCTGTGTCAACATATGATGTTTGGGTTGATGAAGCAATATAATTAAAGTCGGCATAATTACTAGTACACACAGAGCTTGCAACCGCCGACCGGTATATCTTATAGGTGGCAACACCACTACCTGAAGATTCAGGAGCATCCCAGGAAAGCGCTAATCTCCAGCTTGATGTTTCTTTAATAGATACGTCTGAAATGTCAATGTTTCTAGGAATACCCGGAGCTGAAGTATCAGCTGTAAAAGTAACCTTGGCATAGTTTAGATAATCAATGTTTCCTGCCTCATCTTTAGCAACAACATAAAATACATTATCTCCTTTTTGTGTAGCATAAGAGTCGGTCGTTAAATAAGTATCAGATAAACCGATTTCATTAACATTATTTCCTGTGGGCAAAGCATTGATTGAATAGTAATATCTTAATCCAGATTGTGCTCCGGAAAAAGATTCAGGAACATCCCAAGCAAATGCAAACTCATTAATTGTATTTGAATTACTCCCGTCTGTTGGATGTGTAACTTCCAAACTGGTCGGTTTTGACGGAGCTGTTCCTGAATATTTATATATCTGAGTTGCGTAGGTTGAGGCATAATTTCCAGCCGTATCTTTAGAGCGAACATAAAAAGTATTATTTTCTCCGTCATCATATGCGAGTACACCACTGGCTGTAGCTGTTCCATCGGCGTCCATTGTGGTTAGACATGTTTCTGTAGAATAAGTCCCTACTCCAGTTAGATATTTATAACAATAACTTCCAATAAGCGAAGCGCTATCGGTCGCCCCTTTCATCGTAAAATCATAATCATTAATCGATGTATACCCCGGTGGACTCACACTGATTGTTACGGGATTACTCGGGCTATCAGAGTCAAATTTATATATAAACGGTTGCCAGTTTGAAGCTGAATAATTTCCGTCATCGTCAATTGATTGAATTCGTAAATAATATGTACTACCCGAAGTTAGACTTGAAGCTGTATAAGAGGTCAACGTCGTCAAAGTTCCACTTGACGAGGCATCGGCCGCTGAATCTGTGCCAAAATATACATAATAACCGGCAATTCCCGATCCACCTGTACTATCGGTTGCGCCTCCGGTTGCCTCAGCGTCAGGCCAATCAAAATTGGGAACCATGTGGTTGTACCAGGTATTGGTTGTAATTGTGGCAGACTGGGTTGCAGTCGAATATGAATTTAATGTGGTTGGGTTAGTCGGAGCATTAACATCTTGATAGTAGTATATTATATAGTCGGAAATCGTCCCTGAATAAATCCCGTCAGATGAAGTCAATGCAAATTTTACTTTTAAATATTGATTGGCAGTTGAATTAATTTTATATGTATAAGTTGTTCCGACGCTTTTCACTTCTGAGGCTTCGGACCAATCTGACCAAGTAGTATTGTCTGAAGAACTACTTGTGTAAACCGTCAAAGTTGAATTAGTGGCAGACGTGTAAGTAACATTTATATTTGCATATCTATACGTTGCCGTCAGATCATGACTTGGAGAAATATAATTACCACTTTCCTCAAAAGATGAAGTCGATGTCTGCATCACGTACGTATAAAGACCGTTTGAGAATGTGTTAGTTCCGGGTCCCGCAATAACAAAGATTTTGTCACTCCCGTTTGAAGCGGCAGATCCGCCAACATATATTTGAGCTGGTGCATTGGCAATTGCTGTCCATGTATTTCCTGCTATTGAATATGAAAAACACTCATTACTATTCCCGCCTCGGCAGGCATATAACAAATCTCCTCCACCGTCGACTAAAAAACCATCATTATAAATTGTTTTACCAACTGGAAGATCATCAACGATCGGATCACTCCAAGTACCGGCAGACGTATCGTACCGGTAAAATCCCCGTTGATTATTTCCACGAAGAGCATAAATATATCCACCTTTATAAATCAAATCACCACCATAACCAACCGTTGCCGGGACAGTCGCTAGGGCTGAAGACCAACGGCTACCAGCTGATGCTTGGGTATCAAACCGGTAAAATGCCGTTGTATTCGCTCCTCTTGTCCAGTAAATATATCTTGAACCATCATAAGTCATCGCCGATCCTTCAGCCGAATCAAATGGTGGTAAATCAGATGTTAATTCTGACCAGGTATCCGTTGCGATGTCATAAACATAAAATTTCCTGAAAATATTACTGATCGTGGCGTAAATTTTATTATTAACACTGTCATAAACTAACTCTGCCCCGAGATAAAAACCGGCCGGCGCATCAGCCATCTTCATTGATGTCCCAGTTGCCGAATCATAACGAATAAAAAGGTTATCATAGTTACCTCGGGTGAGATAAAAATTATTTCCATCACCCTTGATAATATCAGCTCCATAATAATACGTTCGGTAATCTCCCCCTCTAAACCAGCCATCAAAAAGACCAACGGTTGGAATCAGCCAGGAGGCTTTAGAGATATTGTATTTGTAAAAAGTCTGAGTGGCCGCACCTCTCAAAATATATAAATTTCCGCTGATATTTTTCATTGCCGCGCCCCAGCCGATGCTAGCCGGCGCGTCAGTCAAGGTCGACCAACTTTGAGTTGAAATATTATATTTAAAAAATAGTGGCTTGTCCCAACCAGAGAGATAATAAATAGAGTTACTTGTACTATCATATTCTATCTGGGCGCCATTGTAAGCTAAGGCTGGTAGGTTTGTCAGTTGTGTCCAGCTATTATTTTGAATATCGTAGCTGGCAAATCCCGATCTTGTATTTCCTTGAGTGACATAAATAATATTGTCACCGTCATAAGCCATATCGCTACCTTCATAAACTAAGTTGTTGACTTGAATTGTGGGCGAACCAAAATCCATGTTCGTTAAAGTATCCCAGGTATCCGAGTCAGTATCATAACGCATAAAAGTATCATCACTGTTTCCCTTGATTGCGTAAATATAATGATCACCGTCGTAGATCATCGATGCCCCGTAAGATAGTTGTTGAGGAGCGTCAGTTGCATTTGCATCACTCCAAGTACCGGCCGCAATATCATAACGCCAAAAAGAACTAAAACCACTTCCCCGCCATCCATAGATATATCCTGCCGGTCCTTCAACCACGCCACCTCCCCAGTAAACTTGTACTGGCGCAACTCCTTTTGTGCTCCAGATATCGGTCGCCACATCATATTCATAAAAAGTCGTCGTATTGTAACCGCGGAAAGTATAAAGTTTATTTGACGAGGAAACGTAGGCAAATTTACCGCCGGCATAGATTGAGGCTGGTGTTAAGCTTAATCTTTCCTGCTGCCAAAAACCCGATTTTGAAGAAAGTTTAATTTGGTCGCCGGTTGTTGCCACGTTAGTCGCTGTCCCGCCAGAAAAATCAGTGCTTAAAGTTTGAGTAATACTTTGAGGTGGTGAAACCCCAGAGTAAATATACGTAAATCCTGTGGTTGCTGCACTAATATTTCCGGCCGCATCTTTTGTTTTTAGACGAAGATAATAGGTCGTTCCCGTTGTCATCTCCAAAGTTGCTGTATAATTTGCGGTCGTTTGATAATTACCTGCAGTTGCCGGATCAGTCGAGCTACTGGTTCCGTAATATAGGTAATAGCCGGCAACGCTTGTTTCAGCATCGGTGGCTCCAGTCCAAGTAAAATATGGCTGATGATAACCATAGCTACTGCCGGAAGTTAATGTCACCCCTCCAACTGATTGTGATGTCCCGGTAAAAGTCGTTGGATTAGTTGGTATGTTAGTATCTCCCGTATAATTTATTGTTAACGAATATACTATTGGTGTTTGAGTTAAGTCAGATGAAGCATTTAACGTCGCCCTAATTTGAATATAGCGGGCTACGACTGAAGAAATCGTTTCACCGCTTACCGAAGCCCAACTTGACCAGGTAATTTGATCGCTACTCGTCCTTGTTTCATAACTAATACTTGAATTTCCAGGTGTTGAGGTCGAAGCAACTAAAGATGTCCAACTGGCCACATAACTCAGATCAACTGTCCCTGATGTCCAGGTTCCGGATGCCGAATAGTTATTTGCACTTGGTGTATAGCTTTGCATCCAAATCAATCCCTGTCCTAAAATTGAATATATTGTTCCGGTTGACGAGTCAACTTCCAAGGATCCTCCATTATAGGGGCCGATATCATAGGCTAAAGCAGCTTCAATATCTTGTAGTCTTCGCCATGTATTTCCGGCAATTGAATATTCATAAAACTCTTTTTTATAATAACCCGCCTGGGCATAAATTTTTCCGTTGTAATAAGCTATATCCGTTCCCGGGTAAGGAGCAAAGGGAATATCGTTTAATACCGTCCAGGTGTTCGTAGCAATTACGTACTTTAAAATTTTTGTCATCCCATTACCGGGAATATAATAGATATCAGTTCCATTATAAAGTAGCCGTGCCCCATACCCAGCTTCGGCATCATCGGGCAAATCGGCAATCGATGCATCGTCCCAAGTATTTCCAGAAATGCTGTATCTCATAAATGTCCGCGTCAAAGAACCACGAGTAGCATAGATATAGTCACCTGACCCCGGATAGGTCAAAGTTCCTCCATAATAAATATTCACGGACGTATCAGATAATGCTGTCCAATCGGTGGTGGCTGAATTATATTGATAAAAAGACCGGGTATTCCCACCACGGAAAAAATATAATATTCCATTAGCAACTACTCCTTTAGTATCGTCATTAAAAGTTGCAGGCGTGTTATCAAGAGCTGCATCCCAAGCATTGGTTGAAATGTTGTATCTATAAAAACTCTGTGAGTTGTTTCCACGTGGATGATAAAGATAGCCGTTATAGTAAACTAAATCCGCTCCATAACCGGGTGCGTTTGGTAGATCGGCCGGGCCTAAAAATGCATTGGTCGTCGGATTGTATTTCCAAAAATCATAAGTTCCGTTACCCCTAAAAACATAGACATAATCGTCGCTACTGTTATAAACCGCACCAACATAACGGGTTGCCTGGGGAGTATTTGTCAAAGTCGTCCAGGTGTTTGAAGTAATGTTATATTTGTAAAAACTTTGCGTCCCCTGATCTCTTGTAATAAATATCTCATCATTTTTTATAGCAATTTTATGATCTTCATTCAAAGTGCCGGGAACTAATGTCATCGCCGGCCCACCAGTAGTAGTTGTATACCAAGTATCAGCGGAAATATTATAGCGGTACATGGTTGTTGTCCCATAACCGCGCGGAGCATATAAATTACCGCTGTGATATACCAATCCCGATCCAACATACATTGTTGCCGGTGTACTGGATTTTACATCCCAAGTATTGTCTGACGGGTCATAGCGCCAAAAATCAGAAGTAGCCGTTCCTCGAAGGGAATAGATATAGGTTCCATCGGTGGTAAGAGATGAGCCACCATAAATCAAATCCGGAGCCATAGTCATCTCCGTCCAGGTATTATCTACTATCGAATATCTGGAGAATTCTTTTTGATACCCGCCAAAAATTGCATAGATATAATTACCTAAAACCACTAAATCGGTACCTGGATAAGCAAAATGAGGAGCTGACGCCAAAGTTTGCCAACGGTTTTCATTTGGCAGATATCTGGCAAAGTAGTTATCAGATGAGGCAAGTAAATATACATAGCTTCCATCCGAGACAATTGCCGCCTGATCACTTAATGTCACATTTGGCGTCCTCCAAGCCCTAGGGCCCCAAGTACCAGCTGGTGACAATTTGATTTCACCTTCTTTTGATTTTGATTCGACCCCGCTGTAGTAACCAGAATCAAAATTTACTTTTGATGTCAAAGTTGAAGACGCAGAACTTACAACTGGTGGATTAAGAAATAAAAACAACTGCCATGGCACAATAATAATAATTAGGATAATTAAATTAATCAAAATCCGTATTGTTTTTTTAAATGTTTTTCTTCTAACCATAATTAATTATTTCCGAAACAATTTTTTTTAATCTTTCTTGACTGATTAGCTTTGTATTAAGCCTCCAATTAAGTCCGCGACCTGATTCAGATTTTCCCCAAGGAATAACGATTGTTTCTCCGTTAATTTTATGGCGTACGAGTGAGGAAAATACCCCTCCCAAAGCCTTACCTTTCTTTCCAATTGATTTTGATGAATTAGATGATGATATCAGCCCTTTAGGGCTTTTTGACAACAAAAATAACGCCCTCAACTGAGAAGGGCTTAGGTGATGTATTACTTTTTCTATAAAATCCATGACTATTTTGAGTATAAAGTATCTACTTATTCTATGTCAAGGACATATTCTTTATATTCTTTAATAACTTTATAGACTTTATGAACTATTGCATCTACTACATGCACTTTTATTTGGATCCTGATATTTAGAATTTAAAGATTTTACATCTTAAGAGTGTTTATGAAGCTTTTTAAAGGTAAAAAAGAAGATTATTATACTTAGAGTCAATAGGATAATTTTCATGGTTGATGGTTGATAAGTAACTATTATCTTATAATCTCCAGGACTATTTAACTGGATACCGATAAAAAACGGAAAAACCGGAAATGCTTTTTGTTTTTTACCATTAACCATAATTCTCCAGTTGGGATGAAAGGTTTGTTTTAAAATAAGGATACAATTTTGACATTGATTTTCTAATTTAAAATTAACTGAATATCCCTGAGCAAATTTCTTTTCAACCTTATTTATCAAAGTTTGTTCAAATTTTTCCTGATTTACAAATAGCGGATTTTCCCGCCAGATAACTCTATTGTCATCAAAACTATTCTGATTAGACATTTTAATTGTTTTATTAACAAACGTGTACTTTTCATTATTTAAAGCGATTGCAGGATAATCTTTATTGGCAAACATTGGGCTATAAAACCAAAGATGAGTAATGTTTACCAGATCGGTCTTCTTGGCTATAACTTCCAGGCTGCTTTTTCCCAAAGTAAACCAGCCTTCAGAATCAACTTTATATAAACTGAACTTACCTTTTTTTACAATTAACTTGGCAAACTGTGGTGGCTTTTTATTAATTGGTAAGACCAAATATCCAATGTTGTAAAGATCATAGTGTTTTATATTCTCTTCATCAAAAAATTGCTCCGCGTCGGAATTTGGCGACCAGCTTTGGGGCAAAAACCCAATAATCGGGAAACCATCACGTGATAAAGCCATGTATATCTGAGTATCCCCGATCTTAAAATCCTTGCCCCAATTACCCGGCCGGCCGGCATAAACCCGGGCGCTGGGCATCTTTCTTAAAGTCTCAACTATTTTCTCATAATCATTAATATTTTTTTGATAAATCAAATTAGATCTTGCTATCCAAATATCATTGTCTTTTACATAATTGACTATCGGTTTTTCGATTAGATAAATGGAATATAAACTCAAGATAACTATTAAAAATGAAATTATTAGTTTGGATCCCCGCCTCCGCGGGGATGACAAAAAATTCCATATTATT
>Ga0208373_1003983_pt1 | contig 13835 bp, 9 predicted proteins | sample RifOxyC2_FD_184036 | JGI IMG/M metagenome (GOLD analysis project Ga0208373, IMG submission 184036) | Soil microbial communities from Rifle, Colorado - Rifle Oxygen_injection C2 (SPAdes) | ecosystem: Environmental > Terrestrial > Deep subsurface > Rock core/Sediment | place: Rifle, Colorado...
GATAAAGGATTTTCTTAGAAAAGAAAAAGCAATTTTTTTGCGACTTGAACCTCCAATAATAAATTTTTCTGTACAAGGTCTTCATGCTGTACGGATCGTTTCTCCTGCAGATACGCTTCTTTTTGATCTGACAAAGTCAGAAGAAATTCTTCTTGCTCAGATGCATCCAAAGACACGTTATAATATTCGGCTTGCTGAAAAAAAAGGAGTGAAAGCCACAATAGATGTTGTGGATTCTCTGGAAGAAGCCTGGAATCTTTTTGAGCAAACAGCTACACGCGGAGCATTTCGACTTCATGCACGATCTTACTATGAACAGATGAGAAAAAGTCTTCAGAAAAAAGAATGTCGCGTTTTTTTTGCAAAAGCTGAACAGGGAGGAGAGATTCTTGCGGTAAATATCATGATTGACCAAGGAAAGACACGAACCTATTTGCATGGTGCGTCTTCAAATCAGCACAGAGAAATGATGGCGCCTTATGTGCTTCATTGGGAATTGATTAAGGATGCAAAAAAACAGGGATTAAAAGAATATGATTGGTGGGGGATTGCCCCTAAAGGATCTGGGGAAGAGCATCCATGGGTTGGGGTGACACGTTTCAAGAAAGGATTTGGACAAGAGCAACTGTCTTATGCAGGAACATTCGATTTTGTTTGTGAAAATTGGAAATATCAGCTTTATAGTTTTTTTCGTGTAATCCTGCGTTTTCTAAGAAGATTTATTTAAAGAGGAGCAAATTCAAGGGAAAAAATAAAACAAGGTTTAAACCTTGTTTTTATCTTTATTGCTTATTCCACCACCACGCCACTTTCTTCGGAAAAAGGATCGTCTGAAAGATCACTACTTTGGAAATTGATCGTTTGTGTCAGAGCGCTTTGTGTCATCGTGTCTGTGGCTGAAAGAAAAGTTTGATTTGTGAGTTTAATAAAGTTTCCAACATCCGTGAGAGAAGGAGTTACTCCCACTTCAAAGAAAGCAGATGCTTCTGGAATAGTTTTTGGAAGAGAATCAATGCTCCAGGTAACCATTCGTGTGACAGGATTATAAGTGAGAGTTCCAATATCCGCTTGTGTATGTTCTTCCCAATTTACTGTTGAAGGAAGTGTTGTTGAGACCGTAATCGTTTTAACATCATGAAGAGCATTAGTCAGATTCCAAAATAACACGAGCTTGGTTGTTTGATCTACAGATAAAGGGAGAGATCCACTTCCTATAGGAGATCCACTTTCTGAATAATAGCGAGTCTGTGAGCTGAGTTCGAGATCAGAACTGATTTGAAAAGGAATAGGGGAAGCCTCAATGGTACGGTCCAACTCTCCCATATCTACACGGAGATGAAGACTAAATTGATCGGCTTCATCTGGGTCAAGAACTGTATACAAAGGGAGTGTGAGATCCAAAACCCCTGATTTTCCCGGTTCCAAAGAGACAAAATCTTCCACGGAAGTTTTATCCCAGGTAAGCACACGACCAGATCGACTAGCATTTTCAATACGTGCATTGGTCCAATCAATAGGGGAATAAAGAGTATCTTCCGTTTCAATTTCAAGGGAAAATTGTAAATCTTCAAGAGCTTCAGGTCCGGTATTTTCATAATCAATGGAAATACGCAGTGTTTCTCCAAGGTCTACGACTTGTGCTTGGGTTGAACCATTGATGATTATATGAAAGGCAAGGGTTCCGGCAAGAACTTCTGTTTCCATTTCACTTTGAGCTTGTATTGTTTGTTCATCATTCTCATCAAGAAATACTGTTTGAGCTGTTATTTTTTGTGAATCTTCTGCTTCAGTTGTGTATTGTCCATGAATCGTGAAAGAAGAAAGTTCTTGACCATCTAATTCTTCTTCTCTCCAAAAGATTCCATCAGCATCTTCTTTTAAGGTTGGTTCTGTGGAAGTCACTTGGAAAGAATCAGGGACAAGAAGTTGAATACCCACTTTTTCTGCTTTTTGAGCAGAAGTATTTTGAACATCAATAACATAACTGATGGAATCTCCACTGAGAGCATTTTCAGGACCTGTGAGGGCAATATTTAAAATGGATTCAGGAACCGTGACATACTGTGTTTGGATTTTTTGAAAATTGGAATGTGTGTTTGAGGGGCGATAGGTGATGAGAACTTGTAGAGTTTCTGTGGTCCCAACTTCAGATCGGAAAAGACCTCCAATCACCAAAGAACCATCAGACTCTTTTGGAAGCGTGCCAATGTCCCAGGAGTATTCTTTTTGATATTCAGGAGAAGCCTCAAGGAGAACAAAAGTATCAGGGAGATTGACCACAAGGGTCATTTGTTCTAAATCAACACGTTGAAGATTTTCATAGCGGATGGTGTAGTACACTTTTTCTCCAGCAATCACTTCTCCAGGACCTTCAATAGTGATGGACAAATCATCTCCTTCTTGAAAAATGGCTTGAGTCCAAAGAAAAAAACCAATCCAGGCAGCGGCAGAAAGTACACAAAGAACGGCAATGATTTTTAATAAGAGAGAAGTGAGGTGTGAAGATGATCGTTTTTCTAAATGAGTAAGATCTGGGATTTTTCCATCTTGCTGAGCATAGATCGTTTTGAGTTGCTGACGAATTTCTTTTGAAGATCGTTTTTGTTTGCGCGGAGGATACATACTTAATTGTGTTCAAGAAGGGTAGCAAAGAATTGGTCGGTTTGATTGATAAACGTCGCTTGGTCAACATCATGAGAAGACCAGAGAAGAGAATAAGATTCAGGAAAAAGGAAATGGACGTCGGTGGTGCGATCTAAGACGCCTGATTGTTTTTGAATCGTCAGGGTATAAGGAATGGTTTGTGAAAGACCAATAGCTTGTTTGATCTGTGAGAGAAAATCAGAAGAAAGAGCATCTGAAAGAGTGAACGGAAGACGATAGGTAAATTGAATCGTGGAAGAAGATCCAGGTTTTGTTTGAATCCAGTTTCCAAAAACGGTTTTTCCAGATTCTTCGTACATATCTGTTCCACTGCGCAGATCTCTTTGATAGGTATCTTCTAAATAGTAGAGTTCATCGTGAATTGTCCAATCTGGAGAAGGGATTTCAAAAAGGGAATCATCTGGAACAGAAAATCCACTAGCAGAAAGCAAAGTGCTTCCTTTTGGAACATAAACGCGTACATAATCAACATTGTTAACTCCAGTAAAGAGGGCTCCAGGGATTCCAAAATGCGTTCGTGTGAGAGTCAATGTATTTGTAATAACACCCTTTTTATCAATAGAAATGGTGAGATCTGCCTGTTGCCCGATAACCCCATCTGTTTTTCCTCCTCCAAGATTTGTGTCCGTAATAAGAAGATAGTCACCTGTTGTTTGTTCTATAGCTCCGCCCCATCCAAGATCAAGGACCTGTTTTTCTAAGGTATCTTGTGTGAAATAGAGTTGAACATCACGTTCACTGAATCCTTGGTTAAGAGCTGTGAGAAGAGCAAGAAAAGTATTTGCATCTCCTTGTATAAGTCGATCAACTAAGACTTCAGCCAAATCGCCAATAAAAGCTTTTGGTTGATTGACTTCTTGATCATACTCAAGCTCAACAATTTTTTGTGCTTCAAATAAAAAGTTTTCTTCATTTATCGTGCGACCATAATCATCCATCTCAACAGGACCAAGGAGTCCAAGAAGTTTTGCCACAGAAGTTGCATTGATTGCAATAACTCCATCAACGGTTGGTCCTCCTGCATCTTCATAAAAAGAAATCAGTGTTCTTGCAGAAGTAGGAAAATCAACAAACCAGTTTGCATCTTGAAATTCCCAGCGCGCATTCAATAGTTGTAGTGGTTCAGGGGCAATGAAAGATGTTTGAAGACTTCCCTGAAGATCGTAAGTTCCTCCTCCTGGAATAGTCATTTCTTCAATCTCTCCATTATGTACTTTTATTTCCGCGTAACTTCCCATAAAACCTCCGGTGGGACGTAGTTCAGTATTGTTTTGAAAAATAAGCAAATAACGTTTTGATCCATCTGCTCCGAGGATTGTAGAAAGCATTTCACTGAATTCAAGAAATTCTTCTACAGAAGAAGACAGAACAGGTAATCGCGTTTCGAGCAAGGTAAAAGTTGCTTGTTGTGATTCTGGAATGCGAGAAATATCGACTTGTGAAAGTTCTGAAACAGCGGTCTGTATATGAGGGAGCGCAGCTTCTACGGCTTGTGAAAAAAGCGCAAGGCGGGAAGTGGTTGTTGGTTGAAGTTCTTGATTCATAGTCTCAAGACCTTCGCTAATACGAAGTCCTGCCAACGAAAGAGATTCTCCTATTTGGATAAGGTGTTGTCCTGTTTGATAACTTGCGTGGGTTGCCGGAAGGGCAGATAAAATAAGAGAAGTTCCTGTACCTAATTCTTGGATTTTTTCTTTTGCTGAAGTAAATTGAGTGGAAGCACGAAAGAAAGATTGATTCGCATCTGCAACACTAAATCCAAGCATGTGGGTGGCTCCTGTTTCAAAAAGGGAAAGACCTTCTTGTCCGAAGGTAGTAACTTGTTTTTGTGTATGTCGAATTTCTTGCATCAGATTCATGGCATGCAAAGGGAGGACAAAAGCAAAAGAAACAAGGACAAAAGCCCCTATTGCTCGGTGCCATCCTTGTGGAAGAGTGAGGAAGGGAAGAGAAAAAGAAGGAATTTTTATTTGAGGAAAAGAGATTTGTGGAAAATGAAATGAGGGAAAGCGGAAAGCCTGTGCAGGAGTGATTGGCATTTGTTCACACGCAGAATTGGTAAGATCTTCAAAATCAACAACATCTGCTTCTTCTTCTCCTTCTGTTTCAGGAAAATCGAAATATGCGAAAATGTTTTCAGGAAGAACAATAGATTTTTCTTGAGGAAGAATTTTTTGAACTTCTGCTTTTTTCCTCAAGAAAGAGAAAGAAGGAAGAGCTATAAGGTGCCACCAAGGGATCTGTTCATTTGTAGCTTCTTTGAGTTGCATGGCAAGATCTTCACTTTCGAGGGTGACATCTGAAAGGGGAGCGGGTTCCCATGTCCATTCTGGAAGAACAGATGGTAAAAGTGGAGCTGTTTCTAAAAAATTGACGAAGGTTGAAGGTTGCTCTTGTAAATCGAGAAACTCTTGAGGGCTTGGAACAAGATCGGCAAGGTGAATCACAAAAGGAGAAAGAGTATGTGATTCCATGAGTTGAATTTCTGGTTGAAAAGAAGAAGAACGGAGTGTTTGCAATTGTGTAGGAAGACCGCGTGCAAGTGTTTCTGTCATTTGAAGGGCTGTTTTGCGACGGGCAAGTACTTGTTTTATACGAGAAGATTCGAGTTTTTCTGTAATGCAAAGACGTTCAGGACGATGATTCCGTTTTGTCTTTTTTCTTTTTCGAAGAGGTTTATGAGATCCAGTTGGCATATCCATGCATGATTGCAAGAGCCATTTTGTTCCAAGAGAATTTTTTTACACGTTCATATCCTCGAGAAATAAGTTGTGCACGTAAGTCTTTTTGTGTAAAAACAGATTCCATGCTTTTCACCATGTCCTCAATATCATAGGGAGAAAAATAGAGAGCAGCTTCTCCAAGAATTTCTGGAAGTGAGGAGGTGTTTGAGGCCGCAACAGGAACTCCTGCTTGCATGGCTTCAAGCGGAGGTAAGCCAAATCCTTCTTCAAGAGAAGGGAAAAAATAAAGAGCAGCAGAGCGATAAAGATTTTTGAGTTCATGATCTGAAGGACTCATGACAAAGTGAACAATATCTTTTGGAAGATCTAATTCTTCGACTTCTTGTTTGAGTCTTTGATAAAAAATATCTTCACGGCCTGCGAGAACAAGATGAACTTCAGGATGAGTTTGATGAAAAAAAGAAAAAGCGTGAAGAAGCGAAAGCAGATTTTTATGAGGATAAGCATTTCCGACGTAAAGAAAATAAGGAGCCTGGAAGGGAAGAGGTGGTTTTGTCTGATTTTGAGAATCTTCTTCCCAATTCATGACTCCTTCGTAAATAACATCGATTTTGTTTGGATCAAGAGAAGGAAAGTGTTTGAGAAGACTACTTTTTGTGTATTCTGAAACAGCGATGATTTTTTTTGCTTTTTTGAGAGTTCGTTTAAGCACGACTCTATATCCAGCACGTTTAAGCATGTATACCAATGGATGACGTGTCGTGGCGTGTGCAGAACGTGGTTGTTCAAGCATGATCAGATCGTGAATCGTGACAACAAAAGGGGTATGAAGATTCAAAGGAACATTCCAATGGGGGAAATGAATGAAATCAAGCTTTTCTTGATCCATCAATTCAGCTAAAGAAATTTGTTCCCTGAGTGTATACCAGTGAACATTAGCGAGACGTTTTTCAAAGTGGGGATTTGTCAGGTGACAGTCTTCAAAATTTTCTTTTTTGAGAAACAAAACATAGCGGTTCTGATGATCAATCGTTTGCAGTTCGCCAATGAGCTGCTCGACATATCTTCCTAGACCGCCTCCACCCACCCGAGGGCCGTACATACGTGCATCAATTCCGATGTTCATGAACTAATTATAGCAAAAAAAAGAGAGTAGCGGTGGGGTTCTATCCACAACAGAAAATATAAAAAGAAAAAACAGTTTACTTATTTTGGTAATTTTACAAGGGAAGAGAAGAGCTTTAAGGTTTGTTCAGCGGTTTGTTTCCAGGAAAACATTTTGGCACGTTCCAAGCCTTTTTGTATGAGTTGTTCTTGGAGCTTTTGTGACGCAAATAATTGTTCAAGAGCAGAAGTACAATCTACGGAAGAAAAAGGATCTATAAGAAGTACTGCTTCTCCTGCGACCTCAGGAAGGGAAGAGGTGTGGCTTGTAATAACAGGTGTTCCACAAGCCATGGATTCTAAAATAGGAAGTCCAAACCCTTCATACAAGGAGGGCCAAAGTGTTACCGTGGCTTGACGGTATAAAGAGGCACGATCTTGATCACGGACATAACCAAGCACACGTACCCACTTGCTTACATCAGGTTGTCTTAAACGATGTTGAAGAGCTTCAGATTTCCATCCCCAATTTCCTGCAAGTACAAAATCCATTTCATCTCCTGTTCGTTCCCGATAGCTTTTCATGGCTTCAATTGTGGCAATCAAATTTTTTCGAGGTTCAAGAGTTCCAACAAATAGGGCAAATCGTTTTGGGAGACGATACCGTGAACGAATCCCGTGGTCACTCGGGTGTTGATGCGGAGAAAATTTTTCTTCAAGTCCATGAGGAATTACCTGAATCTCTGAATGAGGTTTCTGAAAAAAGTATTCAACATCTCGTTTTGTACTTTCCGAAGGAGTAATAAGATGTGTTACTTGGGAGATTTGTTGATTTGGTCGCAGTAATCTATGCCACCATTGCATTTTTTTAGAATAGAACGAAGGGAAAATTTTCCAAGATAGATCGTGGATTGTTAACACGGTCGGAATATCTTGAGGAAGAATGGTGTAGTTGAGATTTGGAAGAAAGAGAAGATCAACCGGTTGTTGAATAAGTTGCGGAAGTGTTGGACTCTTAAGGAGCATGGCTTCGAGTTTAAGAAGTTTATTTGGAAGAGGAAGATGGATGCACTGGATTCGATGATTATGTACATGACCCGGAAAGAGAACCTCTTGTTCAAGGGGTTTTCTTCCTGCAGAAAAAAGAAGATAGTGATTTGTTTGATCTAAATCAAAAAGGGCGCGGAGCAACTGAATCGTATAGTGCCCTACGCCACTTGGATGGGATTGTGTGAGGTGTCGAACATCAACAAGGATGGTCATACAAAAATTTAGTCATTCCTTTCATGTTCCTCCCAAGCTTTTTTTACAAAGTTTTCCATGTTTTTCTTAAATTGGCTGATGCCAAAGGTTTGTGCATGCGCACGGATTTTTTCAGGATCATAACGTGAATCATCAAATCGAATCAGATGGTCAGCGAGTTCTTCCCAGCTTTGTTCATCAAAAAGTTCACCAGACAATCCTTCAATCACGGTTTCTGTAGCTCCTCCTTTTCGGTAGGCAATCACTGGTCGACCTGCAGCCATGGATTCAACAGGGGTGATGCCAAAATCTTCTTCCTGCGGATGAATAAAGGCTTTTGCATTAGCATACAAAATCGTCCGTTCTTTATCAGAAACACGTCCAAGAAATTCAATGTTCTTTCCAGCACGTTTACGCAAGTTTTCTTCAACAGGACCTGAACCAAAGATTTTTAATGGAATTCCTGTGCGATTACAGGCTTCTACTACAAGATCGAAACGTTTGTAGGCAACAAGGCGTCCTCCTGTAAGGAAATACGTTTTTGGTTTTGTGGAAAGAGAAAATTTTTCAACTTCAACCGGAGGATAAATTACTTCACTCTCACGACGATAATATTTGCGAATGCGTCCTTTTACGGTATGTGAATTTGCAATAAAGCGGTCTACACGATCTGCTGCTTGCTTATCCCACAAACGGAGATAAGAAATGGCAGGAGGAAGCAGAGATTTAATAAATCGTGGCATGCGCAGTTCCTCAATATAACTATGTGTATCTGACCACAGATAACGTGTAGGAGTGTGACAATAGCAAACATGTAACGCTTCTGGGCGTGTGATGATTCCTTTCGCAAAAGCACTTGTACTGGAAATCACAATGTCATACTTACGAAGATCATACTGTTCTGTGGCTGTGGGCATGAGCAAGATGTACCACTGATATTTTGAACGAGCAAAAGGGAAGCGTTGAAGAAAGGAAGTGTAAATCGTTTTTCCGTGAAAACGAGGAAGTTTTTCAGAATCAAAAAAAAGCACATGCGTCGGAGCCTGTGGCCAGATGGTTTGAAGGACTTCAAGGACTTTTTCCGCTCCGCCATCTTGGATCAAATAGTCGTGCACAAGAGCAATTTTTGGGACAGACACAAGAAAGATTGAAGAAAGCGCGATTTTGTCGCGCCCTCCTAATTAATATGCTTTTTTAAGTAAGACCACCAGTGGTGTTTTCATGAGCAAGTAAAGGTCTAGCCAAGGACTCCAATGCTCAATGTAATAGGTATCTAACCGGACTTCGTCCTCAAATGCAAGCTCAGCTCGTCCACTGGTTTGAGCCATGCCTGTAATACCAGGTTTAATGGTGAGGACTTTTTTATGATGAGGCTTGTATTGAGCTACTTCTTCTGGGAGGTGCGGTCGAGGTCCTACAAGGGACATACGACCTATGAACACAAGATAAAACTCAGGAATTTCATCTAAACTGAACTTACGGATAAATTTTCCTACACGTGTAACACGAGGATCATCCTTCAATTTAAAAAGAGGGGTACCTTCTCGTTCATTTCCGTACTTTTTAACAAAAGCCTCATCAAAGCGATATTTGTGAGCATCTTTGATCATGGAACGAAACTTAAAATAATGAAAAGGTTTTCCCTCTTGTCCTACACGAAAAGATTTTGTGCCATCTGGATAACGAGAAAACAAGATACGTCCCGGTTGTTCAATGAAAAGCGCGATCGCGACCAAAATTTGGATTGGAAGAGTGCAAAGAATTAAGAGAAAAGAAACAACAATATCGAAGAAACGTTTGTAAATGGCTCCCCATCCATCAAGAGGAGTTTTTTTCACTTCAATAATTGGAATACCTGCATAGGTATGAATATGAGAACGTCCGACAGCAGAGGCAAATAAATCTGTGGCATAACGAAACCCAAGATGTTCTGTGTCTGTGAATTGAAGAAGGGCAAGAGTCATGGTTTTTGTGGCCTCAGGATCTACCAGAATAATTTCATCAATCTTGTCTGCTTTTTTCATTTTTAAAAGAGTTTCTTTTGCAGAAGTGGAAAAAACAGCAAAGTGAGCAACAACAGAGAATCCTAAACGGGCTTTGGAAGAAAACAATTCCATAAGAGCTTTGCCAGTACTTGTTTCTCCAATAAGGGCAATACGATGAACACCAATACCATACCGTAATAAAGAGCGTTGAAGTCCGCGAATGACTAAGCGGGCAAGAGTGACAAAAAAGATGGCAAGAAGCCATGCAGCAAGAGCGATAAACCGAGAATCAAAAAGGACACGTGAAAAAAATGAAATAGCAAACACCACTGCCATGGAAGCAGAACACGCAAGAACAATACGACTCAATTCATTGGAAATGGATTTGAGCCGTGTGGAATAGAGACCTGCAATGGCAAAAACAAGAACCCAGAGAAGAGAAATAGGGATGAGGAAAGAGAGATAGTGTTCAAGAGAAAGATCAAAGATAACAGCGCGGTATTGCGTGAAAAAAGGATGGAAGCGCGCATAATAAGCCGTGGTCCCTGCTGCAAGAAGGGCAAGGAGATCTAAGGGAACACGTAGTAATGTAAAGGCAAGTTCTGATCTTTTCATAATGATTCCATACTATCAAAAACTTTGTGCAAAGGCGAGTAAAACAAAAACTACCGGATAAATTCCGGTAGGCTTTTGTTGTCTTAGGAAATGTCTGTAAGCCGAATTTTGTCTACCCTCAAATTAAACGAGGGGAGATGACCATCTATCTAGCCCTCTCGTTGCCGAGAGGATCAAGCGAACGACCAAATTTGCTCTTGCACCAGAAAGGGTTTACCACGCTTCCATGTCACCATGGAGCGAGATGTGTAGCCGACAAGTCGACACCACATCACTTTTCACGTTTTGTTCCGCAAGCGGAACGAGTATTGTCTCTGTGGCATCCTGTTTTCTCACTGAAGAGGAAACAAGATCCCGCCTAAGCGGGACTTTCCCTAGGCTTTGAATCAGGAATCAGGGAACGAACAAATCCAATTCCTCGAGTCCAGATGCTTATACCCGGTCGCCGTTAGCGACTTTCTTTTTCCTTCCTTCTTGCGAAGGAAGAGGTGTTCGGACTTTCCTCGCGTTTGCATTGTTCAAGACGTTGCAAACCCGTAGTCATCCGACACTCCTAAGACAACAAAAAGGTTATCAAAAATCAGGAAAAATGTCAATGTAGGATCCCCGAAGCTGAATTCAAAATGCGTCAGCATTTTGTCTTTTCGTTATTTCGCCTAACGTTTGCGTGTATGCGATGTTTGCCGTAGCGTAGCGGAGGCAAATGTGGGTGAAAGAAATTGCGCCTCCATTAAAATTAAGAATCGCAATTTTCTTTTCCGTTTTGGGCGAAGGGCAGAGGGGAATTAAAGGGGTGAATGCCCGTAGCCCAAAACTCCTTATCCATTACAACTACTCAATGTTGACTTTAGTTGAAAGATTTAATTTATTAATAAAATTTTTTTTCATTTTGTTATTTATCGGTGAATACCACCAATCGTTTCGAATAACTTTTAGAAATTTTATCCCAAACTCCTATACAAGTGATGAGATTAAGGTGATCCTTGTCATCGTCTGATGTAAATACATCTGATGCATACTCATCTTTATCGTATGTTCGTATTTCACGTACAACGAAAGTGGTAATCATCCTATTTTCGTCTTCCACAAAGATCTTATCCCCTTTGCGTAATTCATGTAAATGACTAAATACCGCCGGTATATTATTTATCCAATCATAGTGCCCTGCAATAACGGCGGTGCCACTCTCTCCAGGGCGTGATCCGAGACTATACCAGACTACCTCGTCAGGGTCTTTGGGCGTATCCATTGCCCCGTCAGATGTAAGACCCACAGGAATAATAGCAGCATCGACATTAATTCCTGTAATTTTCAAACGCACTGGCAACCCAATACTTGTTTGTTCTTGATTTGAGAAAGCTGTAACATCTTCAGTAAGCAATACCGGACTATCTTGGGCAACAACATTTCCAACAAGTAGTGTTGAGATACTCTGGATTATGTTTTTTGGAATAAAGGAGAAAAGTAACACTACAAAGAGAGCAAACCCCAAAAGGAAAGTTGTTAACCATGTTCGTTTTGATAAGATTTTTGACCGCATAAATTTTGTAATAAGTTCTTGACCATAAATGCCAGACAAACTCTTGCCTGGCATTTGCTAATTCATTCTTTCTTATGCTTAGGCTAAGATGTCTGTTTTCTTCGAGAAAAATAGGATAGGATTAAAATGCCAAAGATGCCAGATAGTATAACACCATACCATGGAATATTTTTTTCATCTGCATGAAGTCCGGTATTCGGTAGTTTGGGTACAACCGTATCGGGCGTAGGAACGACGGGGCTCACAATAACAGTGGCAATTGCGTTGTCTCTCGCTATTAAACCATTAGCCTCTCCGCTCGCGGTGATAGTGTTAACTGTGGTTTCGGTGAGGTTTGTCTGGCAGGTGTATGTCCATGTCTCAGCAGGGTCAAGTTTTGAATCATTATTTGCATCTCCGGAAATATAATTCACTGGGCCACACTTATTATCGGTGAGTTGAACATTGCTTAATGGCTCTGTTCCTGGGTTGGTGACTTTATTGGTGTAAGTAACTATTCCTCCATCGGCTGGTAAAGTCAGCGGGCTTGGAACTTTTGTTACATGAATCAAAGGTGGCACTACTGGAATGCCGACAATAACTGTAGCATTTGCGATATCAGTTGCGCTTATGCCATTAGCCCATCCGATCGTAGTGACTATGTTTGTGTGAGTTTCAGACAGCGTCGTTGAACAGGTGTATACCCATGTTTCAGTCACATCAAGTTTGTTGTCACTATCCGTGTCCCCGGAAACGTGGACAATGGGACTGCAGGTATCGCCGACCATTGTTATATTACTTACCGAAACAGTTCCTATATTGGTAAGCGTGTAAGTGTACTTTACCGAACCGGATCCATCCGGCAAAGCCAAAGGACTTGGCACTTTCACCACATCAATGAGAGGTGGAACAGGTGTAGAATACAAACTGCCGCCGCCACCACTGCTAGGCGCAATATCGTTGTTAGTGACAGTACAGGTCTTAATATCACCTAATGCAAGAGTGATTGTCCCGTCGGTGGCACAATCACCTCCAATAACAGATGTATAGTTAGAGTTAGGAGTTTCAGAAACCGTATGTGATCCTATTGTGAATGTATTTGCAACTCCTGATGTTACGCTACCACTATCAACAAAGAGAGGGAAATCAGCAATTACCTTAGTTCTACCATTATCATTGATGATAATTTTGTTTACGATGAGTTGAGGCGCGATATCATTGTTGGTAATAGTACAGGTTTTGGTTTCGCCTGCCAAAATAGTTCCCGAACAATTACCGGAACCTGTTTGTAAATAGCCAGCGGGAACGACCGGCTCTGTTACTGAATAAGCGCCAGCATCAAGAGTAACATCCACACCAGCTCCAGAACCGGCGAAAGCGCTTGGAGACACATTCGTACCAGTGACATTAAGAGTAAAATCAGAAGCAACTGCCGTGCCACCATTGTCGTTGATTACTGTTTTGATGACATGAAGAGTTGCGGTGAGTGGAACAACCACGTTGTCATTATTGGTAATTGTACAAGTTGCAGTATCACCAGCCTCAAGTGTGATTGAAGATCCGACAACTGGCGCGCCACCGTTTTTTATACAGCTCCAAGATGAAGCCGTGTACCCGGCAGGACCAGCTGATTCAGATAAAGTATAAGCTCCAGCAACAAAAGTACCACCACTGACTACATCGGTAGAGCCTGCAGCGCCAGGGCCGGAAATCGAAGTCGGTCCGGTAGCTGTTAAAGTCCAATCTGATTCAACAGCCGTACCGCCATCATCATTAACTACAATTTTATCAAGTGTAAGGCTTGTCGGAACGGTAATTTCTGTATTGTTTAATGTAACCGCGCCGGTACCATTATTTTCAGCGTCAGCCAATAACCTTCCCATAATAGTTGAGTTGCCGCTATCAGTGATTGAAGCCTCAGCCATGGGTCAGTCGTAAATCCTGTGGAGTGACCAAACAAAAAGAGATATCCTATTAGAGATATCTCTTTTTGTTTGACCTATGTCCCAACCAATCACTACA
>Ga0208373_1003984_pt1 | contig 13833 bp, 3 predicted proteins | sample RifOxyC2_FD_184036 | JGI IMG/M metagenome (GOLD analysis project Ga0208373, IMG submission 184036) | Soil microbial communities from Rifle, Colorado - Rifle Oxygen_injection C2 (SPAdes) | ecosystem: Environmental > Terrestrial > Deep subsurface > Rock core/Sediment | place: Rifle, Colorado...
CGAATTTCACAAATTTAATATGCTGATGATTAGTTGTTTTTTAATAATTCGAGTAATTATTCACAAATTAATTGTTTTCTAAGGTGTTCATGAGGGCTAAAGCCATTCGTGTCAAAAATACTTTTCGGAGTTGACTTAATAAAAAGATGTGTCCACACGGTAGCTGCTGACAGGCAGGCCGCAAATTTATATTTAATCTGCCCATTTAAAATTTCCACTAATTTTAGCGAATAGCCAATCAATTTTACAAGTAAAGAATATTTTAAATTGAAGGAACGGAGAGAAGGAAGCTTCGTTTTTTGTAGATTGATAACGAATTCTTGCTTCCTTCCAATATTCTAACCCTTAATAACCTCCGTTTCCCGCAGTAGTAATTTTCTTTACAGGTAAAGTATAATAATTCAGTTTAGTATTCAGATAATAATTTCCACGAGCATATTTACTGAGATCAATTATATAAGTATTCTCTTGCCCTCCTTTTAATGTAATGGGTTTCATATAAATCTCTTTGCCCAAAGCATCATAAAGAATGATGTAACCGGAATCTTCTTTTTCGGTCCTGATTGTTACATTCAGATTTGTTGTAACAGGATTAGGATACACCGAAAATACTGTTCCTGCAAATGATTGATTGCAATAAACTGTTATAGGATTATAACTTGCAGTAGTACCGTCATAATCTGTTTGCGACAACCTGTAAAAGCTATAGGTATCTATGTTTTCATTATCAACAGCAGAATAATATAAAAAAGTATTGCTATTACCACTCCCTTGCACTTTAGCTACAAATTTCCAAAGTTGACCATCGTTACTTTTTTCAATTGTAAAATAATCGTTATTTATTTCTATGGCTGTTGTCCAATGCAAGTCCACAGTACTACCGGTGCAATTTCCGGAAAAATTTGTGAGGCTTACAGGAAGCGGATTCTCATTATTTTTTGAGCCAAAAGTAATCGGACTATAGTTAGGAAATGTTATGTTGGATGCCAGATAGCCATTATTAATATCACCGTTGATTGTTTCAGAAGAACACATTTTTTCCCATTTTGAAGTAGAGGTATTCCAGTGCGCGATAGTAATATCAGATGTATTATTGAAGCCATGATCATTCAGAGGGTTGCTTGTGATTGATTTCCAGTGCAGCGTTATGGCGGGTGTTGAAGTTCCGGTTGTTCTGTCAAACATCCAGTATTCTTTTCCACTGACATGATGTAGTCCGGTTCCCATAGAAGTTCCGGTATTCCATGTTGGGTATGTTGGACTTGCAGTATAATATCTGTACTCTGCTGTAAATGCATCGGCAACATTTGCTGGTGCAGTCATTCCAATTGGAGCCCATACATAAGTTGTGCCCTGAATATCGCCTGTTGGAAATGTAAATACGGTGTTGCCGGTCTTTCTTACCGGACCGTCAATAAAACTATTCATGCTGGCAGAACTTACGGCTGTTGCTGACGAAGAAAAGGTTACTAACCCGTTTGGTGTTGCAGATGAAACAATGTATCCATTGGAAAAAGTAGCAGTATTGGTAATTGTAATGTCTTTATTTAATGTTATTTTATTATTTCCGGCTACTGTTTTATTTATGGCAAGATTATAAAAAGATGATGTGTTTGATCCTCCTAATGTAGCATTTGTTGTACCGTTAAATGTAACATTGCTTGAAGCAGGAGTGAAGGTACCGTTGTTAGTCCAGTTGCCCGTTATATTAAGTGAGGGTCCGTTAGAACAGGTGTGAAAACAGCTGCTGTTTATTGAATAGTTTCCGGTTACATTGAGTGTCCCTCCCGAATGCGTAACAATTCCAATACCTGTCCCATCCCCAACAATAAAATTACCACAAGTTGCGCTTCCAGAAGATAGATTAAATGCACTATTAATGCTCCAGTATGCTACGTTTATCGCCCCCGATACGTTAAAGCTACCTCCGTCTACATACATTGTTCCGCCTGCACCGTACATTACATCTGCACTAACAGAATTTCCATTCGTATGAAATGCTCCACCTGTAGACCACATTGGAATAATGCTTTGACAAACAATAGTTCCGTTTGCATTGAATGTACCATTTTGAAAGCATAAATAACCACGATAATTACCTCTAACATTTCTTGTACCGGAACTTACCATGTCAAATAAAGGATAACCAGTAGAAGAATATGTTCCATCAACAGCCGCATTTCCACTTACGTTTAATGCGTCAGATCCATTCCAGTTTGCATTATGGTTAAATGTGGCACCTGAATTAACATTGAAATCGCCTGTAACACTTGAAGAAGCATCTGATTTGGATATTTCCAATGTTCCACTGGTAACATTAACAGACCCCCCGGCATTTAATGCCTGTGTTGCAAATATTGCTTTTGCAGATCCTGTTTTGGAAACAGTCACATTGTAAAATGTAGTCCCATTTGAGCCGGCAATATCACTGTTTGAATTAAGATTTATAGTTATAGAATGTGCTGCATCTACATTTTCCCATACATTTACAATCTTACTATAAACTAAAACATTTGATGCGTCAAATAATTCAAGTAATAAGCTTTGTGATCTTGACCAACAACAATCTCCTCTATTATGAATAACAATATGGTCTAAATTTTTTCCAGAGACTAAATCAACTTTTACCCATTCCCCTATATTTGAAGTACCACTATGATATATTGAACCTAGATTATTATCAATGATATATGATCCCTGATAACCTGAACTATAATAAGATGATTCTGTGGCTGTAGATCCAATAGCTACATTTGTTCCAGTTCCTGCTTCAAAAGCTTGCAATTCAGATAAGTTAGTCCAATCTGCAATTTGTTGGGTTAATTTTATATATCTTACTATTGGAAATCCAAAATTTACTGTTCCTGTACTAGCAGTGAAGGTTCCACTATTTGTCCAATTCCCTGATACCAAAAGAGAGTACGCACCGGAAAATGCAAGAGTTTTTCCACTCTCAATAGTTATATTATTGCATCTTTCAGAGGCCGCAAGTGTACAGGTATTTGTTGCACAACTTCCATAACTTCTGATATAAACATTGTTTGCAGAAGTTGGTTTAGCCCCGGCAACACTAAATGCAGAACCATTATATTGTAACCAATTTACTGGTGTTGACCAGTTTGTAGTTGTATTTCCAGACCAGACATAATCTCCGGAACTTAATCCTGTTGTGGCTGGTTGAGTTGTACTCAATGCAAATGAGTTACCGCTTACACTTACAGTTACAGTATTAGAAATAGAAGCGCAACCATTACAAGTAACCTGAACTGTGTAACTACCAGGAGTAGTTGCAGAATAAGTTGTTGATGTAATTCCGGTTGAAGTACCATTTCGAAACCATACGTAGCTTGGAGAACCGCAGCCCGTGCTTCCGGTAAGTGTTGCGCTGCTTCCATAGCAAAATGCCGAGACAGAGCCTGGACTTACAACAGCTGTAGGATAAGAATTGATGGTAACTGAAGCGCTGCCTTGTGTTCCCCAGCAACCACCGGAAGAATTATAAGATCTGAAATAATAAGTGCCAGAGGAGCTTACTGATTGAGAAGTTGAAGGGGTAGCTGTACTGGTACCATTACTCGTTGTGCCTTGCCAATATATTGTGCCTCCTGTTCCACCACTTGCTGTTAGAGTTGTACTACCACAGTACGTTCCACCACCGCTTACAGTTACTACTGTTGGAATTGTATTGATTGTCACTGTAGCACTGCCTTGTGTCCCCCAGCATCCACCACTTGAATTATAAGATCTGAAATAATAGGTGCCAGATGTGCTTACAGATTGAGAAGTGGAAGGGGTAGCTGTAGATGTTCCTCCACTTGTTGTTCCCTGCCAGTAAACAGTTCCTCCTGCACCACCACTGGCGGTTAGAGTTCTACTTCCACAGAATGTTCCACCACCGCTCACTGTTACTACTGCCGGTACTGTATTAATCGTTACCGTTGCACTGCCTTGTGTTCCCCAGCAACCGCCACTTGAATTATAAGATCTGAAATAATAAGTGCCTGATGTGCTTACTGATTGAGGATTCGTTGAATTCACTGTTGATGTTCCTCCACTGGTTGTACCCTGCCAATATATTGTGCCTCCAGCTCCACCACTGGCTGTCAGGGTAGCAGAACCTCCGCATTGAGTGATGCCACCGCTTACTGTCACAACTGCCGGTACTGTATTAATCGTTACCGTTGCACTGCCTTGTGTTCCCCAGCAACCGCCACTTGAATTATAAGATCTGAAATAATAAGTGCCTGATGTGCTTACTGATTGAGACGTTGATGGGGTAGCCAAAGATGTTCCTCCACTTGTTGTACCCTGCCAGTAAATTGTTCCACCAGTTCCACCAGAAGCTGTAAGTGTTGCAGAACCTCCACATTGTGTAGTGCCTCCGCTTACGGTTACAGCAGCGGGAGGGGTGCATGGAGAAGTTAACGTCCATTGTAGATTAAATGTTCCGGAATAGTTGCTATACCCATCCTGAATATACCAAACTGTCTGGGTTGATCCAGTACTATTTGTCCAGGTATTATGAGAGAGAACATCATTATCCCAACAGGTAATTTGTGCGCCAGGGCAGGAAGCACCATATCCCATATATTCATATTCATCATAACCGTTCGAGGATTCCCATATATCAATGATATAGCCATTCGGAACATTAATATAAAAAATACGGTCTGGTGCTCCGGTTTTACAAATACTTATATCATCTGCATAACCGATGGTTGTGCCACTATAGGGACTAGTTAGACCAGCCAAATCCTGAGCATTTGAGCAATTGTCTCCTGGAAGCGGAGGACTCCATCTGTAGATCTGTCCGCTGGCAGGGTAGTAAGATGTTGACCAAGTCATTGTTTGATTGTTCGTACCAGCAGTAGAAGATGTCGCCCAGCTTGTTGTTGAAGTTCTGACAGCAAAATCACCTGTTGTTGCTCCTGTTAAACCAACCTGCCTTGTATATGTAGTTGCCCTTGCAGAGGGTCCGTAAATAACTTCAATGACATTAGTTCCTTCGTACAATTTAACCTGAACGCTTACATAATTGGTGGTTGAGCTGTAATAAATATACCAAGATGTAAACTGAATAGTTAACACCCTGCTTGGAGATGTACCAGTTGTTGCGTATATGGGCGTAGAATTTACTTTCCCGTCGCCCCCGCAATATGCTATACAGTTTGCATAAGAACTTAAAGAATAACCTGTCGTTTGGTTATCAAAATAAATACAACCGTTAGTATTCGCTGAAAACTGGGTAAAATTGGCACCATGATAATTGAACGTAAAACCAATAGGGGCATATGAATAATAACCGTCATCAACACTTCCAGACTGGAGTGTCAGACCCGTTCCTCCAATCGAACTATAGGTCCCTGTTGTTTGCGTAAAAGAATAAGTTGAAACATTTTGCCCTTGACTTGTTTTAACACATGAAAAGAACATTATTACCATTAATAAAGGAATCATAAAAGCATTTATTTTCCTCCAAAGGATAAAATGCGTTTTTATGTTAGGTTTATATGATTTCATATTTATTTATTTTTTAAATGCTGAAAAAAAATTAAGGACAAGTAACCGAAGCACATCCATTACTGTCTGTAATCACTACAGAATAGCTGCCGGGCAAACTAGCAGAATATGTTACACTTGTTGCTCCACTGATTGCTGTATTTGTGATTCCGTTATCATACCACCACTGATATCCTGTGATGCTTCCGCTTCCTGCTACTGATGTTGCTGCTGATAGCGTTGATGTATTGCCTAAACATACAGTACTGGTTCCGGTTATTACCGCTAATGGCCGTGCATTTAGTGTTACCGTAACACTAACACAGGCTGTGGTATTACAAGTTCCTTCAGCCCGGACAAAATAAGTTGTGGGTACAGTAGGGCTTGCTGAAATGCTGACTCCTGTTCCGGCAGCCGTGCCTCCACATGAACCAGTATACCATTTCCAGGAGGCCCCGGTTCCTAAAAAACCTCCGCTGACCGATAATGTCGTGCTGCCACCTGAGCAAGCAGATGGAGTTCCTGTTATTGATGCAGGAGCTGTTGAAGACGTATAGGGGGAAGATGTAACATTTAATTGAATATTCCCTGTTGCACCGCCGCTATAATATGACCCGACCGAAATATAATATATTGTACTTGCTGTTGCAGTCCATGTAACAGATGATTGCAAGCTGCAGGCATCGTCATTGCAGCCAACCTGAGTCATGCTGCCACAAGCACCAGTGAATACTGCAATCTCACTGTCAAAATTTGTATTGCCAGTACAAGTATTGGCGGTCATTGTTCCACAAATTCCGGTAACTTTCCACCAGATATTTTTATAAGGACCATCGCATGTAGAAGCAGGGACATCATTTGTTGCACAGGCATTACTCATAATAGCACTCGTGTATGGCAGAGCTCCAATATTAATAGCATTGGCGCAATTATCGTTAGCAGGTGCTGAATTTACAGTAACCGTAGTACTCACACAAGCAGTAGTCCCACATGTGCCTTCAGCTCGAACATAATATGTTGTAGTAGAAGTCGGGCTAACAGAAATACTTGTTCCTGTGCCTACAGAAGTACCACCACAACTGCCACTATACCATTGCCATGTTGAATTTGAACCCAATGAGCCTCCTGATAAACTTATAGAAGAAGAAGAGCCGGAGCAAATAGTTGCCGGACTTGCACTTGCAGAACTAGCAGCTGTAGGGGGGGTACATGTTTTCCAGTGAGAAAAAAAAGCATCGCCACCCCAGGCTCCAACCGTTAATGAAGTAGAGTTTCCCGCAGGGTCAACTACCACAGACACTTCAAAATCTGTTGCATAATAGAACCCGGTTGTATTGTCTGCGCAAATTGATTTGTAGTAAGAAGAAGAAGCTGGCTCCGATGCTTTAACAACCCAATTAAAACTTTGGTCAGAGTTTAAAGACAAAACAGCTCCCGTCCATCCTGTGCCGGTAATATTATTAACACCGGCTCCGGGGTTAAAATCAAAAGTTCCTGTCGGTACTGTACCGGAAATTAGGAATGTTGTTCCGGAAATGGCCATTGAAGGCCTATTAGTATTAAATGGTACATTATAGCCCCATGAAACAGCCAAATTGCTCTTGTCCATTCTTAATAGCGCCATGGAAGAACTCGTTCCTCCGGAAGCAGACGTCAGGTTGTAAGTAGCTGCATTTGGATCAAAATCTATTGTTCCGGTATATTGTGTTGCGAAGTAAAGATAATTTCCATCTAATTTTATATTATAGCCTCTTTCATTGTCAGATCCACCAAAAGAATAAGCATAATTATATGCTCCTGTGGTGCAGAGATAGCGGGCAACAAAAATATCATAATTACCAACAGGAGTCCTATTTTGAATACCTGCATCCGGGTCGAAATCTGTAACAGATGAATAACCCCCACAAACATAAAGATAAGTTCCGTCTGTTTCTATGTTGTAAGTCTCTTCGAAACTCGTCCCCCCGAATGTTTTTGCCCATAGAAAAGCTCCTGTAGATGCAGTAAACTTGGCTATGAAAGCATCGTAGGTACCACTTCCCGCTGAAGTAGCCAGCCTTGTTCCGGCTGTAGGATCAAGGTCAACATTTGTTCCCGTAAATCTGTTAAAATAATATAGATTACCACTTGCATCAAGAGTAATAGAACCTTCGCCTCCAGTGGACTCGTAGCCTTTCATCGCATAATAATAGCTTTGTGTTCCATCTGAGGTATATTTTGTTAAAAAACAAGCCAAATCTGTTACATATTGCGATCCTGAAACATAAACATTGCCGGAGCCATCAACAGCAAGAGCATTTCCTCTACCTAATCCCTGTAATGAAATAATTCTTTTTGCCCAAAGGAAATTTCCGCTTGCATCATATTTGGCAATAAATGGATCTTCGCTATACCATGATAAATAAAAAGAAGTCAAAATGCCTCCGGCTCCACCAGCTGGGTCAAAGTTCACAATCCCTTTAAAAAAGCCTGTTACGAAAAGATTTTCGTTCAAATCTTTTGCAACGGCATATATTTTTATATCATCTGAGTTGCTGCTATTTTGATCTATTTTTTTTACCCATTCCATTTGTTGTGCATAGGTTGGGAGCATGCTGAATATACAAATAAGAAAAGCCGGAAATATTAGTAGAATATTTTTCATTTTCTTTAGTATTTGACAAAATATTTTTGAGTTGCATAGTAAATATAGACTATAAAATACAGCAATCAAAGCATTTATGGACGAAGCGGAATAAAAAGCTATTTAAGCGGAAAATACAGAGATGACCTTTCCGGAAAATACTCAAAAAAAAACGTTTCTTACATAAGTAATATAACTATTTTTATTGCTCAAATTTAGAACAACATAGGAATACGCTACAACAAACTATTCCCCCTGTTTTCATTTACGAAAGGATTCGGGGTTGTATATCTTATCGTAATTTCGAGTCCTCCATCGCGCTTGCTGGCATATTTTAAAGGAGAAGTATTCACATCGTAACTCAGACCCAGCGCAAAATGCATTGCTTCGAACATGATAGAGCAAACATAAGCATCACCCCAACGGTAATGATTTCCTACGGATATAGCAGCCTTGCTTAAAAATCCTGTTTTATTTGTATTGTCGCGCATCATAAAACGCACATACGCGCCAACAATCAGCTCATTTGAAGCTCCCTGTTTCATAAAGGTAACTGTAGGAATGGCCGCCATAATTGTTTTTGGAATTTCAATGGAAGCTTTTCCATGGCAAATCGTTCTGAAATCTAATTCTTCGCTCGATGTATTGTAGAAAGAATATTGAGGCGTATTGACATGATAAAATGCTATTCCTAATTCTGTTTTAATTCCTTCATTGGAATTGTAATTCTTAACGCTTTCCGACAAGTAACTCCAGCAAATTCCCGTTGCGGCTTCACCCATTGTAAACCCATCGCTTGTGATGTTTTCTCCAGACTGTAGAGATGAATTATAGGCAACACCATCAAACTGGTTGTCCCATTGCAGATTTCCCTCATTAATCTTTTTCTGACTGAATCCACCTTGCAGACCGGCAGATAAAATATGCTGCCTGTTAAGCCGGAGATGATAAGTAGCCGAAAGATTCAGGTTTGTTGTTGCCAGCTTGTTAACACCTGACAGGTCGTGAAAAAGATTAAACCCAACGCCCCAGTAGCCCGTGTTTGTACGGCTTCTGAATATGCCGGCATCTCCCGAGAAAGCATAAGTTTTATAAGGATTCTCAAGTTTGTCCCATTGATCTTTATACGATAAAATTACGCGGGCATCGCTGTTATGCGCTCCGGCAAGAGCAGGGTTCATGCTCAGAGGATTTGCATAATACTCGGAAAAATGAATGTCCTGCGCTTGTGTCTGTAAAAACAGAACTATACATAATATGGTTGAAAAGAATATAGTTTTCATATAAGTGAGTTTTATCGGATTAATGTTACATTCCCTTTGTCTTCAAATGTGCTACCGCTTGACAAGTTTGCTTTTATATAATAAACAAATACAGCAGCATCTAAAAATTTTCCTTTATAAGTACCATCCCAGCCAGCAGTCTGCTCGTTTGCCTCGAAAACTTTATTTCCCCATCTGTCATAAATTTTAAACTCAAGACTGATTATTCCTGTCCCTCTAACAAATAACTTATCGTTTTTCCCATCACCATTAGGGGAGAAAATATTTGGAATATAAATACAGGCCTCCAGCGCTGCAATTATTTCTTCTGTTTCGAATGAGGAACAACTGTTGGCATCTGTTACGGTTACAATATAATTTCCGGGATTCAGCATTTCTATGCTTTCCGTTGTTTGTCCATTTGACCATAAGTAAGTGTATGGTTGATTTCCGCCACTTACATTTATAGTCATTAACCCGTCATTGGAATTTAAACACCTTTCATTTACCGCCGAAATAGTAATCAGGGGCGATGCGTAAATCTGCATAATAATTGTATTTGATGCAGCCGGATTGTTCGATATACAAGAGGCTAAACTCGATGTCATAATACAGAAAACAGTATCCTGATTTGATAGTGCTGAAGTATTGAAAACAATTCCGCTTCCGCTTTCTGTCCCATTAATATACCATTGAAATGTTGGATTGTCTCCCCCATAAGTGGCGATAGTATTAAATGTTACATTGTTTCCCGCGCATACTGCATTCCCCTGAACAGCGCTGATACTTACTCCGGCAGGATTATTTGGGGTTACAATAATAATAACAGCATCAGAAGTGTCTGATACATTTTCAACACAAGGCAGAGAGGATGTGAGGATACAATACACCTGATCATTATTTTGCAGACCGGAACTTGTAAATGAATTGTTGTTTGTGCCAACCGACGTATTATTGATATACCACTGGTAACTCGGATTTGAGCCTCCGTTTGTTGGCACAGCTGTAAACGTTACTGTGCCCTCCTCGCAAATTGAAGAATCGCTTGCTGATATACTTACAGATACTGGAACATTGCTTGTATAGGTTACAATAAACATATTTGAAGTATCAGGATTGTTTGTTGTGCATGGCGTGATGCTTGAAGTCAATACACAGGCTATTTGATCACCATTATTTAAAACTCCCGGAGAGAACGTTGGAGCATTAATTCCGGCAGGGTTACCATTCAAAAGCCATTGATATGTTGGCGTTGTGCCGCCATTAGTCGGTGTGGCAGTAAAAGAAAGCGGTGTCCCATCACACACTGCTCCGGTGGGGCTACATGCTACAGCAACACTAATAGCAAAGCCAGGATTAACAACCATGATAATTGTATCAGAAATAGCAGGATTGTATGAAATACATTCTTCCTCAGATGTAAACACACAATAGATTTCATCATTATTTTGCAGGTTGGCAGATGAAAAGATATTGTTTTGTCCGGCAGGGCTTCCATTCAAATACCATTGATATGTCGGAGAATTTCCTCCATTTAAACCGTTTGCAGTAAACAATACATTGGCACTTTCACAAATCATAGTATCGTTCGAGAAAACAGTTACACTTACAGGAAGCACAGGATTTACAATCATACTAATAGTTGCTGAAGTAGCAGGATTTCCGGAAGTGCATTCTTCAGAAGAAGTGAGTACACAATGCACTAAATTATTATTGGAAATACTGCTGCCTGTAAACGTAGTGCCTGTTCCCGAGGAAATACCGTTTACAAACCATTCATAAGAAGGATTTGTTCCAGCGTTCGTACCAATAGCATTAAATGTTATAGCAGTTCCTTCGCAAATTGAAGTATCACTGGCAGAAATATTGATACTAACCGGTAAAACAGGATGAACAGTCAGGGGAATGGTATCGCTTGAAGCAGGATTGTCTACGCCACAGGAAACCGAAGAATTGAGGACACACCATACCAAATCGTTATTTAAAAATGACGTTCCGGTAAATGACGTTCCGTTACTTGTGGCATTTCCATTTAAATACCATGTGTAAACAGGACTTATTCCCTCATTAATTCCTGTTGCGGTAAAGCTAATTTGTTCACCTTGACAAATAGTGCTATCATTTGCAGAAATCGTAACACTTACAGGAACATTAGGCGAAACGGTTAATGTAATAGTATCAGAAATAGCGGGATTGTCAGTTGCGCAATCAAAAGAAGATGTAAGCGAGCAATAAATTTCATCGCCATTATTGAAATTTGCTCCCTGAAATGTATTTCCGGTTACTGAAGCAATTCCATTCAAATACCATTGAGAAACAGGATTGCTCCCTCCGTTTGTTGCTACAGCCGTAAAAGTAACAAGGTTTCCTTCGCACACGGAAGTATCATTTGCAAAAATCTGTACGGCAACAGGTAGAAAGCTATTTACGGAAAGAGTAATTGTATCTGAAAATACGGGATTCCCCTGAACGCATAATTCGGAAGAAGTGAGAACACAATTTATCTGGTCATTATTTTGAAAATTATTTCCGGTCAAACTTGTTCCGTTTCCGGAAGATATTCCGTTTACAAACCATTCATAAATGCCTGCTGAACCTTCATTGATACCTGTTGCAGTAACGGTAATACTTGTCCCATCACAAATATTTGTATCCGGGGTAGAAATGATAACATCAGGTGTAACTAACGGGATTACTTCCATTGTAATTGTATCGGAAGAAACCGCTCCTGTTGTACATAAATCGGATGAAGTCAAGACACAATTTATATTGTCATTGTTATTGAAAGAAGTACCAGAATAAATATCTCCAGTACCGGATAAAATACCATTTACATACCATTCATAAACAGGAGAAGAACCTTCGTTGCTTCCGGTTGCAGTAAAAATTACATTTGTCCCCCCGCAAATAGTTGTATCGCTTGCTGAAATACTTACCTGAGGTGTAATGGAATTAAAAACAGTTATTGTAATTGTGTCTGATGTTGCTGGATTGCCTGTAACGCAAATCTCTGAAGATGTCATGATACAGTAAATAGAATCATTGTCTGCTAAACCTGTAGAATTGAGAACAGTATCTGTTCCTACTAAGACTCCATTCAGATACCATTCATAAGAAGGATTGCTTCCTTCTCCATACGGCAATGAAGTAAATAAAACATCTGTGCCATTACAAATTATGGTATCGCTAGCAGAAATATCAACAAAAACCGGTAATTTTGGCGAAGGTTTAATCAATAAGCTTACACATACCGTAACATCACATTCATCAACAATATTTACAAAGTATAAAGTTGTTGTTGCAGGGAATATTGTTAAAGTATCGCCTGTGCCAATAGGAGTATCTCCGCAGTTTGTCTCGTACCAAGTATAATCCCCTCCGACTCCTACGATTCCTCCGTGTGCATAAAGAGTATTTTGGTCGTCGGCACAACCCGGATAATATTGCGCTGTAATGCTGTCTGGTGCTGTGGAAATAATTACATCAAAAATAATTGTATCTGAAAACACCTGCTGTATGCTTACACAAGCTTCATTGGATGTCATAATGCAATATACCTCGTCATTGGATGTCATATTATTAATAGTAATCCCTGATGAATTTGACCCTGTTGTGTTTCCGTTTAAAAACCACTGATAAGCTGGTGTTGTGCCTCCATTGGTTGGGATTGCAATAAAATCAACTGTTGTGCCGGGACAAATTAATGTGTCGTTTGAACTGATGCTGACAGAAGCCGTAAGATTAGCATTTACCGTTATTATTACCGTATTGGAAGTAGCAGGATTTCCGGTAGCACAGCTTGCATTTGAATTTAATGTGCAGTAAACCTGATCATTGTTAGATAATGAAGCATTGCTGTATGTGTCGCTATTTGTTCCAACAGGATTGCCATTTAAATACCATTGATAAACAGGACTGCTTCCTTCATTTGTGGGTGTGGCTGTAAAAATCACTGTCATGCCCGGGCATATTGTTGTTTGGTCTGCATTTACTGATACGCTTATCGGTAGATTTGAGTTTACATTTACAGTAACATCTGCACAGGCAGAATTATTACAAGTTCCTTCTGCTCTGACATAATAAGTGGTGGAAGAAGTCGGACTAACAGAAATGCTTGCTCCCGAGCCAACCGATGTTCCTCCGCAACTGCCGGAATACCATTGCCACGAAGCACCGCTTCCTAATGAACCACCTGATAAACTTAATGTAGATGAATTGCCGGAACAAATAGTAACGGGGCTCGCGCTTGCCGAACTCGCAGCAGAAGAGTTTGAATTCACTGTTACAATAACGTCTGCACAGGCAGTATTATTACAAGTTCCCTCTGCTCTCACATAATAAGTGGTGGAAGAAGTCGGACTAACAGAAATGCTTGTTCCCGAGCCAACAGATGTTCCGCCACAACTGCCGGAATACCATTGCCATGTCGCTCCAGTTCCTAATGTGCCT
>Ga0208373_1003986_pt1 | contig 13827 bp, 12 predicted proteins | sample RifOxyC2_FD_184036 | JGI IMG/M metagenome (GOLD analysis project Ga0208373, IMG submission 184036) | Soil microbial communities from Rifle, Colorado - Rifle Oxygen_injection C2 (SPAdes) | ecosystem: Environmental > Terrestrial > Deep subsurface > Rock core/Sediment | place: Rifle, Colorado...
GTCGAAAACAGGGGAGTGGACCGTGGCCGATGATTCAGGGATCATGATTGATGCCCTTGCTGGGCGGCCAGGTGTGTATACCGCGCGATGGGCTGGCGAGGGTGCGAGCGATGAGGAACTCGTCCGTCATACACTCGAGCAGCTGAAAGACGTGGAGGAAGAACGTCGCGGAGCCGCGTTTCATTCCGTTGTTGCGCTTGTATCGCCAGACGGGGAGGAACAGACATTCGAGGGGGTTGTGGAAGGAAAGGTGGTTCCTGAACCTCGTGGAACACATCGACCGAAGCTCCCGTATGATGTTCTATTTTGTCCGTTCCCACTTCGCTCGACACAGTCGAGCTTCGAGGGACAGGTCGGACATAATCGTACATTTGCCGAGATGTCGGACGAACAAAAAAACGCCCTAAGCCATCGCGGCCGAGCCTTTGCAAAGTTAAAAAAGTTTCTTCGATAGTATGAGCCTCTTTGTATGAATGAACGTCTACAAGATTCTGAGCAGATCGAAAAAGAACGAACGTTTAAGGTTTTACGTGAACGCCATAAAAACGCTCGCAACCTCATTGGCTTGGAGCAAGCGGTTCTTTCTCATGCATCGAAGGAAGAGGTTATTGCGTTCCTCGAGAAGCTTCCTGAGCATGAGGAAAAACAAGCGCGTAAGGGTTTAGAAAATTTTCAAGATCTGAAACGACGGACAGGTATCGTGTTTGAGTATGTCCAATCGGAAGCCAAAAAAGTAGGTGAAGAGACTCCTGAAAATCTTGGTCGCATTTTTTTTGAGGCGGTGACGGGATCCAAAAGTAACGGTTCGGTAAAACTTGAAATTCGTGATGAGATTATTGTTTGCACGATGCTTGATCAAGATGATATGGAATCGTTTGCGCTGGCTCACAGTGAGAGGGATGCAGCGGATGTACTTGAAGCGTTTGGCTACTATCTCCGGTATACCTCTATGGGAGACCGAGTTGTTGATGCGGATGGGCCGGTTGGATTCCCAGTTCTTGTCATCGGGAGTGGAAATCTTGAGAAGCAAGAAGGGAAGGAGACCATACGTGAGGAAGAAGTATTCATTCACGAACGTCAGCATTTACTGCATGGAGAGATCATGGGCGGATTTTCGCAGATGCATCCGATAGGTTTTAGAAAAAGGGTATGGAAAGGGGTGAATCGAGATTTCGATTCGTTACAGGCGCAGACGACCAAAGAGAAGATATGGGATCACATAAAAAATGAGTTATTTGCCTTTCTTCGACAAGGAGCGAAAGCGTCAGAAATTTTTGAGGATCTGGCCTATGGGGGGTATAGACGCTACATCGATCTGCTTCCAGATGAGGATCAGGAACAAATTCGGAGAACGCTTCAAGATTTACGGGCGGTCATTTCCAACAAACCCTGGATGGCCAGTTTGGAGATGCGTCGATTATTTGTGACAATGCTTTACGATGTTCCGTTGCAAAAAATGGTGAAATGGGCAAAGGCTTTTGATGAGTACGTACACACGTCGTTACATGAAATGGAGAAAAATTTCGACCGAGTACTTTTGTCGGGTGGTCGTTATCAATATCCCACAGCTACGCAGAAGAAGGTGAACCCAATCCTAGCAAAAATCAACGAGGCACAAACGGCATTCGTACAGGCAAAGATAGATGTCTATTATGCGTTCGTGAACATGGAGGATGAAGACTTTTCTCAGCAACAGGATAGGTTGATCGGAAAGGTTCAATCAGCGGCAAAGATCTGCAGTGAATTGAGTGAAGAGCTAGAGAGCTCGGACATACTCAATAGCACAAGGTCACAGTATCCCTTACCAATGAAGGCTAGACACAGACAGGAACGGAAGGTAACACAAGAGGAACAGCACGTGTGTCAGAGTGTCCTTGATGTTGTGGTAGAGCACGCACATTTGGTAAAGACGGTTTTGGATTCAGTTGAGGGTCAGAGGGTGTTGAAGGACAAAACGTTGCTTATTCCGTTCATTGAAAAGATTCGTGCTGATGTTGGAGAGCAAATGGATGTTGAACTTGCTGTTCAGATGGTTTTGGTTAAACCAGGTCGTCTGGTGATTCCACTAGAGATTCGCCCAAAAATAAAGATAGATCCAGATGACTGGATCTATCTGACCGTTGAGGTCTTTCCCTAGTACGTGAGTGACGGGTAGAGCGGGAATCGATCGGTCAGGGTTTTTATTTCTTGTCGGATTCCCTCGAGCTTCTGGTCGTCTGTGTGGTGTGAGACCACCTCGTCGATCCATGCGGCAATTTGTTTCATGTCTTCTTCCTTCATGCCACGAGTCGTCAACGCAGGTGTGCCGAGTCGAATACCTGAAGGATCAAACGGGGAGCGCGGTTCAAAAGGAACCGTGTTTTTGTTTATGGTGATGCCGGCGCGATCGAGTGCTAACGAGGCTTGCTTTCCAGAGATGTTTTTGTTGGTGAGGTCGACAACCATGAGGTGATTATCCGTGCCACCCGTTACCAGGTCGAACCCACGAGTCATAAGCTCTGCGGCCAGAGCCTTCGCGTTTTTTACGATTTGGTGGCCGTATTCCTTGAAGTCTGGTTGGAGGGCTTCTTTGAGGGCAACGGCGATTGCGGCTGTTTGATGGTTGTGTGGCCCGCCTTGGATGCCAGGGATAATGGCGCGGTCGACGAGGGTTGGGATGTTTTCTTTTGTGACGTCGACGCTCTTGAGTGGCGTCGATGGATTTCCGTTGCAGAGAATCATCGCCCCGCGTGGGCCTCGTAGCGTCTTGTGAGTCGTCGTCGTGATCACATCGACAATGCCCACAGGTGAAGGATGATCGCCTGAGACGATGAGCCCGGCAATGTGTGCGATGTCCGCCATGAGAAATGCTCCTACGGCGTCTGCAACCTCGCGCGCTTTTTGCCAATCGATGAGACGTGGATAGGCTGTTGCGCCCACGATAATCAATTTGGGCTTATGCTCAAGCGCGAGCGACATCATCTGTTCAAAGTCGAGGTAACCGTCCTTGGTCGACGTGTACTGGATGGATTTGTAGTAGCGTCCAGAGAAGTTTACCGGGAGTCCATGCGTCATGTGTCCGCCATAAAAGAGGTTCATGCCCATGAGGGTGTCACCTGGACTCAAAAGCGCAAACATCGCGGCGATATTGGCGGCACATCCAGAAGCAGGCTGGACGTTGGCATGCGTGACGCCAAAGAGTTGTTTGGCGCGATCACGTGCGAGGTTCTCGATCACGTCGACCCACTCGCACCCTGAGTAGTAACGCGCTCCTGGATAGCCTTCGGAGTACTTATTTGTGCCGATTGAGCCAAGCGCCTCAAGAACTTCTTCTGAGACAAAGTTTTCACTTGGGATCATTTCAAGGCCTGATTGTTCGCGCCTGAGCTCGGCATTCAGCGCCTTGGAGAGATCTGGATCAAAGGTGGAAATAGACATAGGTAGGGAAGTGATTGAGTGATTGAGTCGTTGAGGGGTTGAGTTACTAAACGACTCAATCACTCCCTATTCTACGAGACCTCACTCCCATTGACAACCACCCAAAATATCGCTAGGTTGAGATGACCACACGATCCCCGTGTGTGTTTCCTCGCAAGAGGAGAAGGAGGTTTTCGTGGAACATCACGTGACTCCTCCCCGGAGCCGCGTCGTGCGCGTGAGCGAGCCTGCGGGCGAGCTGACCATGCGCATCGTCGCGCAACTGAAAGAGACCGTCGACACGCAGACGATCCGAGGGCTTATCTCCGGGGATCAGCTCGCCGTTTCCGCTGACGGTCTCCACAGCGCACACATCATCAGCTTCCGCCGAGGGGCGGAGATCGTGATGCATTCGGGTCTTGGCGTCATGTCGCCTCGCTTCCAGCGGACCTCGCCTCACGAAGGGACACGCATCCTCAGCCTCGACGAACGTTCAGTGCTCGTCTGGGGCAAGGTCGATGGTCATCCCACGGGCCTGTGGAGGCTCGGGAGGGATGGTGGCCAATTCCTTGCACGGATGGACAAGTTGGTTCGTCGACACGGTTCCTCGCGCGCTCTCGTGCGCGGGGTCAACCAGGGCGAGCACTTGTGCCTCACACCGTGGGGAGGCCTGTGGCCTGTCCATGAGCGTGCACTCGTCACGCCCCATCGAGATGGCCTGGCCGTCATCGAGGAGATCGATGGCGTGCAATACGCCTACGAGCTTCGCGCCGACGGCGGCATCACTCCCTTTCAGACATTGACCCTGCAGGACGCCGAGCGTCCGGTGGGGATCGTGCACTGGCAGGGTCGACTTATGCTCGCGGTTGCACGCGGGACTCAGTCTTGGCTCCTTGAACTCAACCCGAAGCAACGGGGTGAGGTGCCCGAGCGGATTCAGATTGATGGTGATCTGTATGGGGTGTGGGCATCGCCTCGCAACAAAACGTTGGCGATGCTTGTACATTATCGGGATGAACCCGAAGGCATCCGACATCTACAGCTCAGCGATGGCAGAATGGCACACGAGGGTGTATTCACGATGGACGCAAGTTCAATCGTATGGTCACCTGATGAGACACATGTCGCCGTGAAGATTCGCGAGAGCGACGGCCTGGGTTACCCCCTGGACAACAGACTCGTCGGAACGCGCGTTGATTGCCGACTCGAGCTCGGATCGGCGATTCGTGAGTTCCTGATCGACGATCGTGGCCGCCTGGCCGCGTTCATCCAGCACGACGGGGTCTACGACCAACCGATCATCGGAGGACGAGAGGGCACGAAGGTGCCGCTCGCATGGAACCTCCACTACACCAAGGCAGGAGCCATCTCGTGGACCACGGTTCATGACGATCGGATCCTCACTTGGACCCAAGACCGGCCGACCCTCGGGGTCGTCGGTCACGCGATGCGCTAGCCTACGGGTTGGCGCTTTTCTAATTCATCCTAGTGTCATTGCAACACCAGTCTGTGTCATTGCGAGCCACGCGAAGCAATCCTCCGACGTGTCGAAGGATTGCTTCGGCCTTCGGCCTCGCAATGACACACATAAAATTTGTGTTAGACTTAGCTGGTATGTTTCAGACTCATAAACACGTCCATTTTGTCGGGATCGGAGGGATTGGGATGTCCGCCCTGGCCAAGTGGTTTTTGCAGGAGGGTGTCGCTGTGAGCGGATCGGATGTTCATTTGAGCACGATCACGCATGACCTTGAAACGCGCGGGGCAAAGATTTACTCCGGTCACGCTGATACGAATCTTGCAGAGAGTATCGACCTCCTCATTTACTCACCAGCCGTTTTGGAGACAAACCTCGAGCGCGTTGAGGCGCGTGAGCGTGGCATTCCAGAGCAGACGAATTTTGAGGTTCTCGGGGAGCTCTCCAAGTTGTTTTCCACGATCGTTGTGAGTGGCACAAACGGAAAGTCGACCACGACCGCGATGCTTGGGCTCATGCTCGAGGCGGCGGGATATGACCCTACGGTCTTAGTTGGTTCATTGGTCCCAGGATTCAAACATGGAAATTTCCGTCATGGGGGTGGCCGCTTCTTTGTGGTCGAGGGCTGTGAGTATCGCGCCAACATGTTGCACTTCACGCCTGAGATGATCGTGCTGACCAACATCGAAGAAGACCATCTTGATTACTACCGCGACCTTGTGCACATTCAGCAGACGTTCCAGACATTTGTCGACAAGCTCAAGGGGCAGGGGATGGTTGTTGTGAATGCCGACGACGCGGGAAGTGCTGTGTTGAAGGTGAACCGTCCGATAGCATATGGGTCCGATAGGTCCTATAGGACCAATACGACCTATGTTTTCACAGAGCGCAAGACAGCCATGGGCAGCCAGACTGTTCAAACAAATGTCGGTGAGCTTGAGCTACAGATTCCTGGCGAGTTCAATGTGTACAACGCGCTTGCGGCGATGTCTGCGGCCATGGAGTTAGGCGTGCCGTTTGTAACCTGTCGTCGTGTGCTCAAAGATTTCTCAGGGATCTGGCGACGGTTTGAGCGCGTCGGTGTGTGGAAGGGGGCGGATGTCATCTCCGACTATGGGCATCATCCATCGTCGATCAAGCAAACGATTGAGGCTGCACGGGAGTTTTTCCCAAGTCGACGGATCGTGCTGTGCTATCAGCCGCACCAACATGATCGAACAAAAAAACTATTCGAGGAGTTTGTCGAGGTTCTTCCTCTCGCGGATCATCTTGTTCTCGCCGAGATTTACGACGTGGCCGGACGAAATGAGGAGCACAACGTGAGCTCAAGGGATCTCGTCGAGGCAATCTCAAAAAATGATCCAGGCAAGGATGTCCATTATGCACAGGACTTGTCTGCGGCCGAGTCCCACCTGCGCGAGATGGTTCAGCCTGGTGACGTTGTCCTCGTGATGGGCGCCGGCGACATCGATGAGGTGGCGAGGAGATTATCGTAAGAGTCCCCCTCCTTTCCAAGGAGGGGCTAGGGGAGGTTGCCGGTATGTATGAAAATTTTTAACAGACGAGATAGAAAAGATTTCAGACGAGAGAATCGTCGAGAGATGAATGATGTGGAAGTGACTCTGTGGAACCATCTCCGCAATGGGCAGATAGGGCATAAGTTTCGTCGTCAGCATAGTGTCGGGCCATACGTCGTCGACTTCTATTGTCCAGCAAAAAGGTTGGTCATTGAAGTCGATGGCGATACACACTTTGAACCAGATGCTGTTGAGTACGACCTTCGTCGGGATGAGTTTCTCCGTTCGCAGGGTTTGGGCGTCATAAGATTCACCAATCTTGAGGTTCGCGACAATTTATCAGGAGTCATCGACGCAGTCCTCGATAACATCTCAAAGACAGAAGCGGCAACCCCCTCTAACTCCCCCTTGGAAAGGGGGAGGACCGGAAATGAAAAGGTATGACCATCACACAACAACTACAAGCCATCGTTGGGACGAAGTGTCTTGAGAACGAGCCCATGAGCAAACATACGAATTTTCGGATTGGGGGACCGGCGAAGTGGTTTGTTGAGGTACGGTCGGTTGAGGAGCTTCAAAATGTTTTGGATGTCGCCCGCGAGAACGAACTTGCCACGTTTGTCTTTGGTGGAGGGTCGAACTTGCTTGCAAGCGATCAGGGGTTCGACGGGATCGTCATCAAAATCGCCATGCGTACGTACGACATTCAAGGCACGCGCGTGCGAGCTGACGCGGGAGTTCTTTCTTCTGGGCTTGCGCGTGCGACCGCCAACGCCGGACTCAAGGGTCTCACATGGGCGATCTCGCTCCCAGGAACGGTGGGTGGTGGTGTGCGAGGAAATGCGGGATGCTTCGGGGGCGAGATGAAGGATCACTGTACTAGTGTACTAGTACAAAGAGGCGGAGCACTGGTCGAGATCGGGAAAGATGATTTGAAGTTTGGTTATCGTGAGTCGGCGATTAAGCATTCGGACGATATCATTTTGTCCGCGACGTTTGAGCTTGAGGAAGGCGATGCACGGGAACTCAAATCCGAACTTGACGATAAGCTCATGAAGCGAAAAACCTCTCAACCGCTCGATGCGGGATCCGCCGGATGCATGTTCAAGAATTACGAAATCGGCACAGATGAGGAACTGCAACGACTTGTTGAAAAGCTCGATCTACCTTCAGAGATGCAGTCAGCCCGACGTGTGAGCGCGGGCTGGCTCATCGACAAGCTTGGCCTCAAAGGAACACAGATCGGTGGGGCAAAAGTGAGTGACGTGCACGGAAATTTTGTGGTGAATACGGGATCGGCAACATCCGACGAGGTCGTCCAACTCATTGCTCTTATCAAAACTCGCGCCCGCAACGAGTTTGGGATACAGTTGATGGAGGAGGTTCAATATGTAGGTTTTTAATCGAACGAAAAAGCTATGCGCATCATCTCGATCAAAGGTACAAACATGCTCCTTACGGATGCGATCAAATCGCGGGTCACCTCTCAAGCGGAAGTTCTCGGAAAATTAACGACATTGTTTGAACCAGCCGCGGAATTGTCTGTCGAAGTCGGAAAATCGAGTAAGCATCACGCAAAGGGACCTTACTATAAAGCAGAGTTTCAGCTCCATGTTCCTGGCTCAGAGTTGCGGGCAACCGCACAAGAGGAAGATCTCTATCACGCGATCGTCGTGGCGCGCGATCAAATTCGCCGTCAACTCAAGGACTACAAGACAAAACTGAAGGATAAGCACGAGCGCGGTGGAAGACCAGATAAGGGATAAAGACGGCGGGGGCAACCCCGCCTGCGGGTCACAGCCCGCGACGACGGGCGACGACCCGTCGTTTACTTTTCTCAACGAATGACGCATAATCTGCCCGTATGTCAAAGATTTTGAAGGTCCTCTTTGGTGATCCAAACAAGAAACTCTTGTCTGAGCTTGGGCAAGAGGTAGAAAAAATTAACGCACTTGAAAGCGGGTTGCTCGCTTTGAGCGATGAACAACTCAAGGCAAAGACGACTGAATTCAAGAATCGACTCGCCGCAGGAGAAGTAATCGACGATCTTGTGCACGAGGCGTTTGCGGTTGTCCGCGAAGCTGGGCGTCGCACGCTTGGTCAGCGACATTTCGATGTGCAGCTTATCGGAGGACTTGTGCTTCATCGCGGACAGATCGCGGAGATGCGCACCGGTGAAGGAAAGACACTCACCTCGACATTGGCGCTCTACACCAATGCGTTGCGTGGCCAGGGGTGTCACCTTGTGACGGTGAACGACTACCTTGCCAAGCGTGATGCGGTTTGGATGGGACAGATTTTTGATTTTCTTGGTTTGACCGTTGGTTGTATCCAGCAAGATGGGGGACTGATGTATGACCGAGGATTCAGAAAGGTGGATGAGGCGGATAAGGTGGCGGAGGTGGGTAGGGACTCGTTTCATGTGCGCGAGGACTACTTGCGACCTTGTTCTCGCAAGGAGGCTTATGACGCCGACATCACGTATGGCACAAACAACCAGTTTGGATTCGACTATCTTCGCGACAACATGGCGCCATCACTGGATCAGTGCGTCATGCGTGAGCTTCACTATGCGATTGTTGATGAGATCGACTCGATTTTGATCGACGAGGCGCGCACTCCGCTTATCATCTCGGCGCCGGCGGAGAAGTCCAACGATTTGTATTATCGCTTTGCGCAGATTGCCGCGACGCTCATTGAAAACGAAGATTTCAACATCGACGAGAAGATGCGAGCCAGCACGCTTACCGAAGCCGGCATTGAGAAAATTGAACGTACACTTGGAATCGAGAACCTCTACGCCATCGACCAGGGGGTGTATCAGCGTTTTGCTGACACCGCTCTGCGTGCTCGCGCAAACTATCAGCGGGATGTGCATTACGTGGTGAATGATGGTCAGGTGTTGATCGTCGATGAGTTTACTGGCCGGCTCATGCAGGGGCGTCGATTCTCCGGAGGCATTCATCAGGCGATTGAGGCCAAGGAAGGCGTGCCGATCCAAAACGAGAGCCGCACCATGGCCACGATTACATTTCAAAATTTGTTCCGCATGTATCACAAACTCTCGGGTATGACCGGTACGGCCGCCACGGAGGCCGAAGAGTTTGCCAAAATTTACAACCTGGAAGTCGTCGAGATTCCGACGAACAAACCCGTCACGCGTGTGGACGCGCAGGATCGCGTGTACAAGACCGAAGCAGGGAAGTATATGGCGCTTGCGCGGGACGTGAAGGAATATCAAGAAAAAGGACAGCCGGTATTGGTGGGCACGGTAAGCGTGGAAAAGAATGAATCGCTCTCACAAATGTTTACCAAGGCGGGAATTCGCCATGAGGTATTAAACGCGAAGAATCATGCACGTGAAGGAGAGATCATCGCCCAGGCTGGACGCAAAGGCGCGGTGACCATCGCTACCAACATGGCCGGACGCGGAGTCGACATTAAGCTAGGCGGTAACCCAGCAACGAAAGAAGAAGAGGAAGCCGTGAAGGGGTTCGGGGGTCTGCATGTGATCGGCACAGAACGGCATGATGCGCGACGCATCGACAACCAGCTGCGTGGACGATCTGGTCGACAAGGGGATCCTGGGTATACGCAGTTTTACCTTTCGATGGAAGACAGCTTGATGCGCATTTTCGGATCCGACCGTGCCAAAGGCATGATGGATCGGTTGGGGATTCCTGAGGATCAAGCGATCGAAGCAAAGATGATTTCGGGATCGATTGAAAAAGCGCAGGTGCGTGTGGAGGGACATCATTTTGATTCTCGCAAACATCTGCTTGAGTACGACGATGTGCTCAACAAGCACCGTGAGATTATTTATGCGCGTCGTCGCGAGGTCTTGGAGGCATTTGCGAACGAGCCAGAGAAGCTCCGCGATCGTGTCCTGGACATTATTGAGGGAGAGGTGGAGCAGATCGTTTTGTTCCATTCGTCAGAGGTCGGAGGCTCTGCGTGGGACATGAAGGAGATTATTGAGTCGATTGGAACCATCGTGGCGCTTACCGATGAGCAGAAGAATGAGCTTGGATCGATTGGGCAGACGATCGCCGACGACAAAGAGGAACTCGCGCAGGGTCGCTCTGACGTGATCGGAAAGGTCATGGAGATTATTCGTGCGCAGTACGACAGACTGTACGACGTGTTTGAGGAACGAAAAAATGTGTATAGCATTGAGCGTGCGGTTGTGTTACGCGCGATCGACATGCTGTGGATCGATCACCTTGCAGCGATGACCGCCCTGCGAACGGGGATTGGACTTCAAGGCTACGGTCAACGAGATCCACTTATCGAATACAAAAAAGAAGGTTACAACATGTTCCAACACTTGCTTGGGTCGATTAACAGTGAAATCACACAGACGTTCTTCAAGTACGCCAAGCATGCGGTGGACATGAAGGTCCAGGCCGAGCTGGGACGATCCGTGTTTCAAAAAGCGGGTCTTGTCTTACAAGGCGCCCAAAAGACGAGCGCCCCCATCGGTTCAAACTCCGAAGGTCGCAGCGACGATAAAGTCGGCCGTAATGATCCTTGTCCTTGCGGATCGGGAAAGAAGTATAAGAAGTGTCATGGAATCTGATATGAAAACACTTAAGTTTCGATCGGTGCTTGCGGAGATGATTCTACGAGGAGAAAAAAAGACCACGTTTCGTCTGTTTGACGACAAGGACATTCGGGCTGGCGATGAGCTTGAGTTGGTGAATTGGGAGACGAAACAGCCATTTGGAAAAGCAGTCGTTCTCGAAGCGTACGACAAAGAATTTGAACAACTCGAGGAAGCAGATTTTGTCGGACATGAGAAATACATGAGCAAAGAGCAGATGTACGCTACATTTCGTGAGTTCTACGGCGATCGGGTTGTGCCAGAGACAGTCGTCAGAATTGTGCGATTTAGAATGACTCTCTAAAACCGCCCGCGGGCGGTTTTGTGATAAGGTGGTTGCAGATTACGTGAGTACGATTATGTCCGATCCAACTTCGCTCAACGTTGTTGAGCTTCGAGGGACAGGTCGGACATAATCGTACTACGACTGTCGACAAAAGTTCGTACGTACGAAAAAATGTCACTCATTTGTTTTGAACACTATGACTAATGAGCTTACACGTCTCACACAATCTGTTCTCGGGCGAGGATATCTCATGTCCCTGTGTATCGTCGACGAACAGGGGCCGTGGGTGGCGGATGTGATCTATATCGCCGACGAGGACTTCAATCTGTACTGGATGTCGACAACCAAGCGACGTCACTCTGAAGCGATCGACGGCGGTCATGATCAGGTCGCCGCAACAATTACGGTAACACAGTCAGCAGATCAACCTGATGAAGGGCTCCAGATTTCTGGTGTTGCCAAGCGTCTCGAGAAACCGTCGGCCAATTTATTGAAGCAATGGATGAAGAAAATGGGGAAACTCTATGTACCAGGTATGGGGCTGTTGCTTGACGATCATGCATGGTACCAGCTCACCCCCGATCGCATTGAGCTCATCTACCAGGAGAAGTTCGGGTACGATCGGCAGACGGTCCGATGACGTCGAGAGCCTGTCTTTGAGCGAACACATTTGGCACTAGAGCAAATTGTCATGGTCCAACATTCAGGATACGCTTCCTGGAAGAATGAATGTGATTAAGTAATTTAGTGAGTCATTATGCAGATTCCCTATTATTTTTTTGGAACATTGGCAATGATCGGTTTGCTCGGATTTGGATGTACCTCGCAATCCGTGGAGGAATCTCCTGTCCAGATCGAAGAACAAGTGGATGTTGCGGTAGACAGCGATGCCGACGGATTAACAGATCAGCAGGAGACGGACGAGCTTGGAACTGATCCACAAAACGCTGATACCGATGGGGATGGGTATAGCGATGGGGAAGAGGTTGCTAACGGCTATGACCCAAAGGCTTCTTCCAAGATCGTCTCACAGACAGAGACTGTGACATCGATTACTGAAACGGAAACGATTCATTCCAACATTACTGCCGACATCACCTCGACGGAATCTTGTGGATCCATTGGTTGTTTCGAAACACAATTTGCCGCCTGTCTGAAAGCTACGTATACAGCCGATCTTGGTCCGGCGGCGATTTCATACACCATCACCGGCTCCGCTTCTGATGGCTGTGTTGTTACTGCCGTATTTACCGAAAATCCAAATCCTGATTGGGTCGGTCAAACCATGACCTGCACGCTTGATAATCAGTTGTCTTTTGAAACGGCAATACAAACGGCTGTCAGTTCCGCTATCTGTACTGGTCCGCTGGCGGAATTGATGCAATAAAGAAGCACGATCCGGGACTGCATGAAGATTTATATGAACATCATCCTGGGATCAAGCTCTCCAAGTCGGAAGACCGTCCTTGAGGCGATGGGGTTTGCGTTTACGACGATTTCGCCGGACATCGATGAGCGAGCCATTCGTCGCGATGATCCTCGAGAGCTTGTCACAGCCATCGCCCAGGCAAAAATGGACGCCGTGCTAGAGATGGTGCAAGGAGATGCCATTGTAATCACCTCGGATCAAGTCATGGTGGTCGACGGCCAAGTGCGCGAGAAACCAAGCAGCAAAGAAGAGGCATATGAGTTTATTGCGACATACACGACGAAACCACAGGTCGCCACTTCTGCGACCGTTGTGTGCAACACCGCCAATGGAAAGCTGGTTTGCGAGGTCGTAGAGGTAAGCGTGATATGTGATCCAATTCCTGAGGAAAACATCCGTGAATTCGTCGAGACAGAACAAGCGCTTAAGTACGCAGGAGGCCTTGCCGCAGAGCACCCGTTGTTTACGCCGTTCGTGCATGTCGATGGAGAATGGGAGGCGCTGATGGGGTTACCAAAGGCCAAGACGTTGGAGATGATAAAGCAGGTCACAGACGTATGAAATTTACCCTTGAGGATCCACAGGTTCGGCTTGGTTTTTCAGAACGCGTAGACGGGTCCATGGTGTGGTGGAATCGACTTCCAGTTCCAGCGCCTGTTCAAGAGAGTCGAGACACGTATTTTCGCCAGCAAGGGATCGATCCGTCGCGTGTAGTGGCGGGTGGCTGTGCGCATACCACGAACGTGCGCGTCGTTGGTGAAGATGACGCTGGCACCTATATTCCAAACAGTGATTCCCTCATCACGAATCAACCAAACCTTTTTTTGAGTATCACAGCCGCAGATTGCATGCCCGTGTATTTTTCGGACGCGAAACATCAAACCATCGGCATCGCGCATGCGGGGTGGAGGGGATTGGTGGCTGGGATTCTCGAGAATGTCGTACACGGTATGACAGAAATGTTTGGGTCGGCGCCTGAGGACATACAGGTTCTGATCGGACCGCACATTAAGAAATGTCATTTTGAGATCGGAAAAGAAGTCGCGGTCAAGTTTCTTCCCAAACATATCGAGACTCATGAAGGTCGTCTGTACGCCGACATGAGCAACGAGGCTCGTT
>Ga0208373_1003989_pt1 | contig 13823 bp, 18 predicted proteins | sample RifOxyC2_FD_184036 | JGI IMG/M metagenome (GOLD analysis project Ga0208373, IMG submission 184036) | Soil microbial communities from Rifle, Colorado - Rifle Oxygen_injection C2 (SPAdes) | ecosystem: Environmental > Terrestrial > Deep subsurface > Rock core/Sediment | place: Rifle, Colorado...
GGTGCAGAGACAACAGCAAAACTGTTGTCTGTTGTGCAAACTATGAAAATGCAAGAGGGAAATATTATAGATAATATGGCAGATTTACTTCAGAAAGCTAAGTAGATACGCATTTGAAATCGATTTTTCACTACTCTTTCAAAATGAAAATATCTAGAAAATGTTTATATATCTCGTGGAATAGAGAAAGGGCATGGCGAGAACGAATCCTAACTTTGATAAACTTGCTGCAGGTTATTTATTTCCAGAGATAGCCAAGAGAACTGCCGCGTTTGCCAAATCCCATCCTGGAGCTGAAATTATAAGACTTGGAATTGGAAATACAACTGAACCTATCCCTGCGCATATAGTTGACGGGCTAATGAGAGGTGCTGAAAAGTTGGGAGATCTTTCTACTTATACTGGATATGGAGACGAGCAGGGAGATTCTAGACTGAGGAAAGCAATTGCAGAAGACTATGCAAGAAGGGGAGTTAAGGTTGATCCTCTTGAAATTTTTGTAAGTGACGGAGCAAAGTCAGATCTTGGAAATTTAATGCAGATGTTTCCAGCTGAGAGTGTTATGGCTGTTCAAGATCCAACTTATCCAGCTTATGTAGATACTAAAGTTATTGTTGGTGGAACTGGAGAGTTTAATAGACAGACTGGGCAGTATGAAGGAATTGTTTATATGCCTTGCAACAGAGCGAATGGATTTTTCCCAGAAGTTCCAAAGGAAAAAGTTGATTTGGTTTACTTATGTAGTCCAAATAATCCTACTGGTGCAGTTGCAACGAAAAAGCAATTGGCAAAGTTTGTGGATTTTGCTAGAGAACAAAAAGCCGTTTTAGTATTCGATGCCGCATATGCTCCATTTGTAAGAGATGACTCTTTGCCGAAAAGTATTTATGAAGTTCCTGGTGCAGAAGAATGTGCTATAGAAGCAAATAGTTTTTCAAAGATTGCAGGGTTTACAGGAGTAAGACTTGGATGGACTGTTGTTCCTCAAAAACTTCAGACTGAAAGTAAAATTATTTACGATGAAAATGGCAAGCCTAAAAACTCGTTGAATGCTTTGTGGAATGCAAGACAAACTAGATTTTTTAATGGGGCATCTAATATTGCTCAGGAAGGAGGGCTTTATGCTTTGACTGAAAAAGGAAGATCAGAATGTTCAGAATTGGTTGATTATTATCGAGAAAATGCAAGATTAATAAGAGAAGGGTTGGCAAAGAGAGGAATTCAGGCAATTGGTGGAGAGAATGCTCCATATGTTTGGCTTGAAAATCCTGGAAAAATGAAGTCTTGGGACTTCTTTGATAAATTACTTAATGAAACTGAAGTTGTGTCTACTCCGGGAAGTGGATTTGGACCAAGCGGAGAATATCATACTAGATTAAGTGCATTTGGACATAGAGCAAATGTTGAGAAAGCCGTTGATAGAATAGTAAATAGGTTGAAAATATAAAATGAACGACAAAGCAACACTAGGAGAGAGAGTTAAGGCACTTAGAATTAATCCTGATGCAATTCAAGAGGTTAGAGTTAAAGGTTTTTTGGGGGAGCCTGGAAGAGAGGAAGATTATGTTATACCTAATGCTGAAGGAAAGCGGGCGTCTTTACAAATTTATGCAAGTATTACTACGCCTGACGGATTTATTACTCCTGATGGTGCGAGAGAAGGACTTGCTGTTTTCGGAGATGAATTGAGAGCAGAATCAGCAAGTGGATTAGGGAATAGTCATCCATCAGTGCATAATCTTGAAATTATTGCGCGAGGAGGGAAACCTGTAAGAGTTGATGTTGTTAGAAAACCAGAAATTAAAATGCATCCTTTCAAAGATGAGGTTTTAGTCGAAGCTGCAAAGAGATTTGGAACTCCCGTAATTGTTTACCATGAAGGATTCATAAGAGATAGAATTTCTAGACTTGCCAATGCTTTTGCATGGGTGCCTGGAGGATTTATGAATCATATTGCTGTTAAGGCAACAGATTGTGCGCCAATTATAAAAATGGCTTATGATTCTGGAATGGGATTGGATTGTGCCTCTCCAAAGGAACTTCATCTTGCTGAGAGGTTAGGCATTACTGGAGGGAGAGTAATATTAACTTCAAATGCTACGCCTGCAAGTTTGTTTAGGCAAGCAAGAGATATGGGTGCAATACCTAATCTGGACGACGAATCTCATGTTGCATATTACTTGAGAAAGGTTGGCGCACTTCCAAAGTTAGTTTATCTAAGGCAAAATCCTGCAGGGTTTATGACTGGTGGAAATAGAATAATTGGAGAGCCAGATAAACAGAAATATGGAATAATGCGCTCTCAAATGGTTCGAACACTTAGAGCATTAGAAGCGGCAGGAGTTGAAGAATTTGGATTACATCAAATGATTGTTTCAAATGAATTGAGAGAAGAAAATTTGATTGGAGCTGCGAGAAGTTTGATGCAATGGGGAGAAGATTTGTCTGGAGAGACAACAATGAGACTTCACGGACTTAATTTTGGGGGAGGTCTTGGACATGCATATAGGCCAGAACAGATTGATGTTGATGAAAAGATAGTTGCGGAAGGAATAAGAGCCGCCTATGGAGAAATTTTGGCCAAAGGAAAGAATGCAAATGTTCAATTAAAGATGGAAAATGGTAGATGGTTAACTGCTGGAGCAGGAGTTTTACTTATGGATGCTTTGCATCTAGAGCATAAACCAGGCGGAACATATGTTAAAGTTGATGCGAGTGGAAATGATTTTGCAAGAGTTGAGGCTTATGGATGTTATCAACATTTAGTTGTTCCTGGAAAAACTGGAAATGATTGGTTATATAATGTTGCTGGACCAAAATGTGAAAATTCAGATCACTGGGCAATAAATAGACTTTTGCCGAGAGTTGAAGAAGGAGATGTATTGGGATTATGTGGTGCTGGTGCGCATGGACATATGATGGGTTCGGACTATAATGGTTTCCCTACATGCGGAGAAGTAATGGTTATGGAAGATGGTTCGATGCAAAGACTTACAAGAACTAAGAGTTTAAGGGACCAGTTTGCAAAATATGATTTTCCAAATTCCAAGTTTGCATTTCTAGTCAGTGATTAATAGTTGTAAAAAACTTTATATATCTGCTTTTGTAAGGAAATGCATGAGAAAAGAGGGAATTTTAATTGCATTGGCTTTGCTTTTGCTTTTACAATTTGTTAGTGCGGAAATGTTAATTTCTCAGCCATCTGGAATATATAATTTGGGAGATAATTTCAATGTTAGTGTTACGATTATTCCACAGAATAGTGCAACTGATAGATTTAGCACATCTTTAGTTTGTGGAGATTCGACAGACGAGATTTATATGTCTAAGATGGCAACAGTTTATGGTGTAAACAGAGTAATATCTTTTGAGGTTTTTTTTGATAATACTTTAAGTGGAAACTGTTATATTAAGGCTGAATATGGGCTAGATGTTGTGACAAGCCAAAGTTTTGAAGTTAGTGATTATGTTAAGGTAAGTTTTCAAACAGATTCTGCTCTTGTTGAACCTGGAAAAGAAATAAAAGTTACTGGGAGAGCTGTGAAAGCGAATGGAAATGATATGAATGGGTTTGTTGATTTGAGATTAGATGGAACGGATTTAGTTTCTCAACAAATAGTTGCAGATGGAAAGTTTAGTGGGAGTTTTATAATTCCAGCTAATATTGCTGCTGGAAATTATATATTAAGTGCAAATGCATATGAGACCTCTTCTAACTCTATGACTAATACTGGAAATGCCTCGGCGATAGTTAAAGTCAAAGCAATTCCAACTGGGGCAGATATTGCATTAAGTGCACAGGATTTAACTCCTGGAGATAGCTTAACCTATTCTGTTGTTTTGTATGATCAGACAAATCAGCCGATTCCAAGTCAAGAGATGTCTGTTGAGTTGTATGATAATGATAAAAATCTTATATTTAAGAAATTAATAAAATCTGGAGAGAGTAGTACTCTGTTGATTACGAGCAATTTCACTCCAGGGAATTGGGTTTTGGATGCCAAGGGGGCGGGATTGGAGACGACAAGAAGCTTTGGAGTAAATGAATTGCAGAATGCATCATATGAAGTTGTAAATGGAACATTAATAATTACCAATACTGGAAATGTCCCATACGACAAACCAATACAAGTGAATATTGGAGGAGAAAGCGATGTTAAGGATATTTCATTGGATGTTGGGGAATCTAGAGAGTTTAGATTGCTTGCTCCCGATGGAGATTACCCTGTTGAAATAGTTCAGGGAGATAACACCTATGCTCTCGGAACAAGTTTTCTTACTGGAAATGCAATTGCTGTTGAAGATGTTCAGGGATTGTTCACAACTAGCAAGTATTCTGCAGGAATATGGCTTGCAATAATAATAATTTTGATATTTATAGCTATGAAATATTATAGAAAGATAAGGGAAAGTCATGGGCCTAGGATATTTAATTCTCCAAGTGAGAAGTATGGTTTGCCTCAATCAAGGCCTAAACCTCTAAATTCAAACTCGGGAGAGCCAGTTCCTCTTGTGAAGAATGTTTTGGATATGCCTAGAAATAGAGAGAGAACCGAAAGAAGAGAATTTAATCGAGATGTTGAGAGAAGAGAGTTTGAAAGACCAAGATATAATGAGCAAAGAAGAGAAAATGAAGTAGTGAAAATGGAGAGAGAAGAAGAACAAGAAGAAAAACCAGTTCAAAGAAAATTAAATACCTATAATCCTCCTGCGATGGTCATGAGAAAAGCTGGGCCTGGAGTTGAGCATGGACAGAGAGAGGAAGCTGCACTTGTTGCTGTTAAGATAAGAAATATGCTTGAGATTAATGATTCTGATTCAAATGCTAAGGAGAGTGTTATAAAAGTTGATAGGATATTTGAGGAATCTGGAGCTAAAGTTCTAAGGGATAGAAACTCAATACTGGCAATATTCTCAACACATAGATTTGCAGAACAAGCTTATGCTAAGGCAATTGAGCTTGCTAAGACTGTTGAAATGGTTTTATTGGATCATAATAGAAAATATGTTCATAAGGTTGCATTTGGAGTTAGCATACATTCTGGAGAGTTAATTACTGAGCATGTTGGGAATGATTTCAAATATACTTCTGTGGGAAATGCAATTCCTTTAACAAAGGGATTGGCAGAGAGAGCACAATCTGAAGTTGCTGTTTCCGAGGCTGCTGTGACAAAAGTAAGAAGCTTTGTTAAATTGCAGAAAGTTCAGAATGATAACTATTGGAAAGTTCTTGGAAACCTCGTAGACAAGCAGAGAGATGGGAAATACAATGAATTCGTTAGCCAATTTATGAAGAGACAAAAGGGTGGATGGTAGTTAACTATTGCATCATTTCTCTATAAACTTTATTAGCTGAAATATCAATGACTCTTTCTGCGAATTTAGGATCAGTTGCGAGCTTGAATTGATATCCAAGCATTAAACCTAAAGCTTCATCGGCAGGTTCTATTAAACCTGAAAAAGAAATAATGTCACATGATGGACCTCTCTCGCCTATGATTGGGAATAACACTGCACCACCCCATCTATTGAGATTTGGCTCTCGAGTTTGCCAACTTGAAATTGATGAAGGATCTCTTAACCAATCTGAAAAAAGTCTGTGAGCTTTCTCTTGAGCAAAGTTTCTATATTTATTATCTTTTTCGGCAGGACAATTACCAATTTTTAGAATGTATCTTTCTTCAAAACCCTCCGAACCTATAACTAAATATCCTCCTGCCTTTTCAGGATTTGTGTTTGAAGGAGCTTTTTGTGAACGTGCAACTAGTGCGTGTGCTGCTGCAGCAATCAGTAAGTTGGGCAAACTTCATCTCGCTGGAAGAAATAACTCCCTTTTAAATATTTCTAAATCATTTTGTAAGAGCCGCAGCAGCCCTTTGAAAGAAGTAGTGGGCTGCCGGGTCTTATAATGCCTTAGGTTAAATCGAAAGAAGAAAATAAAAAATGAATTTTATCTTTTGATTAGTGTTCTCCGTTATTTCTTTGTTGTTCGAGTTGATTACAAATTTGAACAAGTTCTCCTGTTCTGCCTGCTCTAACTAATTGTGCAGGTGTTACGTTAGCATAGGCTGGAAGTGGAATTGGTTGTGTAAATCCTGTCGGAAGTGGCACCCCTGCTTGTTGCATCCTATGTGTTAGTGCCCAGCCTGCAAATAAATAAACACCTAGATATACGTCATCAGAAAGTCCATTCATCATTGATTTCTAAAGCCTCCTTTCAGTTCAATCTTGACTAAGTCTCCTTCATCAAGATAGTAACCATTGTGGCCAAGATCTCCTTTGAACAAAGTTCCAAAGAATTCTAGGGAATTTGGATCTAGACCAAGCTCATTTGCTTTATTTGATGCGTGTGCCTTAAGACATCTTGGACAGAATGAACCTTTTTTATCATTAATCAAAAGATTTCTATTTACGAACTCTTCTAATTCTGAAATTAACTTGTCAGGAATCATTCTTCCTGATTGTAGTCCTAGTATTTTCCGCTTTAGCAGGAAGTCAATCAATGATGCTTTTGCTAAAGAAGTTGGTTCAAGAGCCTGATGAGAATTTTTTAGTATCATGGTAGTGTAGTGTGCAAGATCCGAGAAATTTGTTCGGGATTACTTGCAGAAGGAATAAATGACACAAGTGAATCTAGCTGTGGCTGGCTTAGAATGTTTTCCGCTCAGCAACATAGATGCTTGTTTCATGGTATATTCAATGATGATTAGTTTAAATACTTTGTGGAAGATTGAGTTTTGGTTGTTTTATCGAGCATAAAACTGGATTTTTGAATTATTTCTAATAATAAGTTGAGATAACACGCCTTAGATAATTGAATTATAAAGATAGTTAATTTTGCAGATAATATAATATTTATTTATTGTTTTAGTGAGAGATTAAAGTTTGTTATAAAAACAAACTTTATATAGTTTGGAAGCATGGAATAAATATGGTTTGGAGAACATATTTAGTTATGTATTTTGGAACTGGAAATGTTAAAGTGAGTGAGATTGCTAAGAGAGTTGAAAAGATTGGATTCAAAACTGTTTTTGGATCTGTTGATTTTATATATGAATGGGAAGAGATGCCAACCAAAGAGCAGGTGTTGGCATTGGGTGACAGATTATGTGATGCTGTAAAAGGTTCTGGGGCTGTTTTTAATTTAGATACTCACGATTAATTATAATGGCAAAAAGAGTTGAGTTAATAAAAGAGAAAATAGAAAGAGAAAAAAGAATTTTATTTGCTGAGCGGACTATTGCTTTTATAGAATTAGTTTTATTGGTTTGTATATTTTCTTTGCTAATAAGGATTTTTGGTTTGACAATTGCCTAATTAATTGACAGTCATACCTGGGTTAAAGTAAGGCTGGATTAAAATATATTATCTTATGTTCGATGAAGTTAAGTTGTTGCAGGAGATAATAATCGTTTTTGATTTTGTTTAAAGATGCCACGATGTCTTGCCTCGTGGAGCTTCACTTATTTTAGAACTTCTCCAGTTTTAAGATACCACATGTTTAAATCTAATTCTGCTGGAGAGAGATTTAATTTTTCTGCTAATTTATTGAATTCGTTTTCAATTAATAGATAATCTGATTTTTTGATTGGTTTGGGAATGGAATTAATAAGATTATGTTCAAACATTAAATTAATTATGTGTCTGTCTAGAATGGCTAATTTAAAATGCCCTGTGTTCCTTAGAAAATGAGAGGCTTCTTTGTATCCTAGACCTTTTATGTTAGCTACAATCCATGCTCTTGCTTCTGTTTCTGATTTGCCCTCGATAATACTCCTTATGTCTTTGTATTTTCTTGCTTCTAGAATGTATTTGGCTTTATTGTTGTGGAATCTGTGCTTGTTTCTCTTTATTGTTTCAACTAATTCAGATTGTTTTTTGTTAATGAATCCATTTGGACCAAGTTCATTTTGTATGTTTATTGCAGTTTTTGCCCTGCTATTTGCTGTGAGGATGCAGAAGCATAATTCGGAGAACCATTCTTCGCTGTTTTTATCTTTAAATGATTTGAACTCATTCAGCCTTTGCTGAATAAGGGCTTTTGTGTTTTTGTCTATTCCATTTATTCTTTTTATTAGTTCTTTCATAATAGTTCGGAGAAGTTAAGTTTTATAAAGTATTTTGTTTTATGGGCTATATGTTTATAGAGGCGAGTTTAATTTTTGCGTTTATTGCTATGATTTGTTGGGGATTTGGAGATTTCTTTATACAGAGAAGCTCGAGAAAAATAGGAAATGTTGAAAGTCTTTTGTTTATTGGAATTATTGGATTAATTGGGTTGTTTCCACTTGTAATTGGAGATATTCATGCTTTGTTTGAATGGCAGAACCTCTTGCTCATTGGATTTTTAGGAGTTTTAACTTTTGTTGCTGGATTACTTGATTTTGAGGCATTGAAGGAAGGAAAATTATCAGTTATTGAGGTTGTTCTTGAGATAGAATTACCAATAACCATTCTTCTTGGATTAATATTCTTTGGAGAAACATTGACTGCAATGCAATGGGTTGTTATTTCGTTTATATTTATTGGAATTTTGCTTATGGCATTCAAGAAAGCACATTTCAAAAATATTAAACTATTTCTTGAAAAAGGGGTGCTTATTGCTATTCTTGGATCTATTGGAATGGGAGGAATTAATTTCCTTACTGCTGCTTCTTCGAGGCAGGTATCACCAATTATGGCTATATGGGGGCCAGCATTAGTATTTTCAATTCTTTGCATAATTGTTATATGGAGAAGAGAAGGATTTTCAAAAACATTTGCAAATCTCAGGAGATACAAATGGCTTGTTCTTGGGATGGGAATTTTTGACACGGCTGCCTGGACAACATATGCTTTTGCAACAAATCAGGGAGAATTGGCAGTCATAACTGCAATAACTGAAAGTTATCCTGCGATTTGTTTGTTCCTGGGATTGTGGATAAATAAGGAAAAAATTGGATGGCACCAATATCTTGGAGCTGCCCTTGCAATATGTGCATCAATACTTCTCGCTTTTGTTGTTTAGAATTAATTATAATCTGTCTGAAGGCTCATTAAGTTCGTAGGTTAAATCTCTTTGAACATCTTTTGAGTGGATTCTTTTATCAGGAGCAGCAGTTACGTCTCTCATTTTTACGTATTCTACTGGAGTCCCAGCACGATTGACAACAACATTTGGAGAAGCTTGAGCAAAGAGTCTTGCTTCTGAACCATCTGGAGTATCTCCTGTAACGGTATTGTTTGAATGTAAGTCGACTATATCTGTTCTAACTCCATCCCATCCATAGAATACTCTTAATTTAACCACTCCGTTATTATCCAAACTCATCTCATCTTTGATTAGAATAGATATTTAAAGATTATGTTAATTAAGTATATATGAGAATATATCTGGATAATGCTTCCACGACAAAGGTTTATGCTTCTGTTGTAAAGGAAATGGAGAAATTTTTCTTGGAGGAGTATGGGAATGCGAGTTCTAGTCATGCACTTGGTGAAAATGCAAAGAAAGCAATGAACATTGCTAGGGAGAAAATTGCTAAAGAGATAAATGCTAAGCCTTGGGAGATTATTTTTACATCTGGGGCAACTGAGGCAAATAATCTTGCCCTAATTGGATTAGCAAAGGCAAGCAACAAAAGAAAAATTGTGATAAGTGCAATAGAACATCCGTCGATAACTGAGCCATGCAGATATTTGGAAAGCATTGGATATAAAATTGTTAGAATTCCAGTTGATGCTCAGGGACATTTAAGAATTGATAGATTGAAAGATGAAGTTGAGAGAAATTCTAGCGAGATATTGGTTGTTTCTGTTATGCATGTGAATAATATTATTGGTACTGTGCAGGATATTGTTAAAATTGGGGAAATATGTAGGAAAAATAATGTTCTTTTCCATAGTGATGCTGCTCAGAGTTTTGGAAAACTGGCTATTGATTCATCTAAATTGGATTTAATATCTGCTTCAGGGCATAAAATTGGAGCAGGAAAAGGAATCGGGTTCTTATATATCAAAGAGGGGATAAAGATTGAACCAATTATGTATGGCGGAGGGCAAGAAAGGGGAATTAGATCAGGTACTGAGAATATTCCTGGAATAATTGGAGTTGCAAAGGCCTTGGAATTAACAAAAAAAGTGAATAAAGATAAAATAATGAAGATGAGACAGGAATTAATTGAAGAATTGCAGAAAATGGGCGGGAAAATAAATGGAAGTATTCAGGAAAGAATTTACAATAATGTTAATGTCTCCTTTCCACTTGTGGAAGCAGGGACTTTGATTGAATATCTTTCTAGAAAAGGAATATTTGTTTCTTCTGGCTCTGCATGTGACAGCAAGAAGGAAAAGGAAGATGAGACTCTAAGGGCAATTGGCTTATCGGATATGGAAGCTAAGGGCTCAGTAAGAATTACATTGAATGAAGATATTAAACAAACAGATGTAAAAATAATTATTGGAGAGATAAAAAAAGCTGTGAAGAAATTAGGATTAAACTAAAACTGTCTCTACTTTGAATGGATCTACTGGTCCGATGTATCTTTCTGGCAAAACACATAAATCTAATATAGCATCTGGGATTCTGTCTCCTCTTAAATCTAAGACCACATGACATTCATGCAAACCTATTCTTCGAATAGAATATCTCGCTGAATATCGAGGGTGGGTGGGATTTTGAACCACTTGATATCTTTCTGCAAATTGATCATAGGCGATGTGCATGCCTTTAAGTAAATCTGCGCTCCTCCTCTTTTTTTCAATATTTGGATGGAGTAGAGCATCTAGAGCCACCAAATCGATAAACGCTAAATCTGTTTGATCAAAGTTTGATTTTTCTAATACCCTCATTATAATTCGAGATATTAAGAGTTTAAATGGATTTATATTCTTGCGGGTAAGGAATAGATTATGGTTGTGTTAGAGTATAATTAAATATAAAAACTAAATATTTGACTCTAGTGCATGGCTGATAGACCTGATTATATGGGATTTTGGAAACAAAAGTCCTCTGGAGAGGTTGGTTTTTTCTTTTTGAGATTTAGTGGAAAGCACAGGGAGAATTGGACTAGAGGAACGATTCAAGATAGTTTGGGGGTTGCTACTATAAGGAGACTTGAAAGACCTGGAGCAGTTTATGCATTCAAAAAAGTTTACGACCCTGGAGCTACCGCAAATAGTGCTTCAGACCATCCGTTAGTTTATATCGCAAGAGCCTCTAGAGGATTAGTTGTTTCTGGGGATTATTATTTAACTGAAATGCCTGGAGAACCTTGCGGTACATTTGTAATGGAACCCTATCAAGGGGGTCCTGTAGTGCGGGCGCTTTTTGAAAATATAGTCTCTGCAAATAATAGAAGAAGTGAGCCTGCAGATGTAGTCGCTAGAAAAATGATTTGGAAGGGAAGAGTTCCTAGAGCTAGAATTAATATTAAAAATGCTATGCCTCCTGCTCCCAGGCAGTAAATAGATTTAAATAGCGTTTTCTTCTTTAGTATTTATGGCAAGAAAGATATTGAGAAGAAAGAGAAGAGAAAGGATATTGCAGAAGAGATTGAATAGAAGAAAAGGAAAGTAAATTTTTTCTGTTTTTTAATTTTAGTTATTTGTTAATGAGCTAATTTGATTAGTCAGCAGATTCTAATTCTTCTTCGCTAAAAGGGGCATAGGCAATTATGTTTCCTTTTTTATCATGAAGTTCTACGTGATATCTTCCGTTTGGAAGGACCATATTTATTTTTCCCAATGTTCCTACTTTAATATCTGGATGATTATCTAGGGAAAGTTCTTCATCGGCCACGTTGTGATATTCTATGAATTCCTTGTCTGGAACTGCTAGAATCTTTACTGCCTGTCTTTTTTTGAATTGGGTGTTCATGTTTGTTTGAGGAATATTAAGTATATAAGAGTTATGGAAGAATTTAAAAGGGGATTTGTGAAGGGTGTTTTATGAGAAGATTAAAACAAATAGACGCCCCAGTTATCAGAAAGACTCTAAGGAGAGTAAATCCTTCGGATTTGAGAAGATTAGAAGAGATTGCGATAAAGGTTAGAAGTTTTATAGACGAAAATAATGCCGATTACAATCCATATGTCATGAATGTAGGTGTTAGAAAACCTGCATATGATGAGAATCCTCCAAAATATGGAATTGCATTGTATATGGTTCATGGGCAGAAGTTGCCAGATAGATTAGTTAAAAAACTAGAGAGAGAAAAATTTGGTAGCCCTATATTTCAATGTGTGAGTATAGAAAATTCTAGATTTAGATCTGGAAGATAATTACTTTCTTTTCTTTGCAGTCTTATCTTTAACAGCTGGAAGTTTTATCTTCGAGAATAGGAATATGTAAAGAATGTCTAGGATTCCGATTGTATTAACTACTAGAAGAACAACAAACCATATTTTTTGAGATTTTCTTGCTGAAGTCCAGAGAGCAAGACCTTTCCAGATAAGAGTCCAAATAAGAACGAGAACAATTGCCCAAACAGGAAGACCAAATTGTGCTACCATTTGACTTGCAAGATCTGTTGTAACCATATTAATTATTAGATTTTTGAGTTTATAAATTATTCTGATGAAAAAGTTTTAGTTTTGCTTTAAATTAAATTTTTGTGAGAAAATTTAATTACCACTCTTAAAAAGATACAAAAAATTTCTGATTTTTTATCCTCGATAAACTAAAAAGTATAGAAATCTTTAAATACGAAAATCCTTTTGGTAAGAAGTAAAAAATACAAGTTGTTGTGCTTATTGGAGACAAGAAACACAACAGGTTGTGGTGATAAACTATGCTATGCCCGTACTGCCAAAACCCAAACACAAGAGTTGTTGATAAAAGGGACAATAATGGACAGACGAAAAGAAGAAGAGAGTGTGGGAAATGCGAAAAAAGGTTCAATACCTTTGAGAATGTTGAAAAGGCACAGCTGAGGGTTATAAAAAAGGATGGAAGAAGGGAAAACTTCGATAGTGACAAAATAAAAAGAGGAGTGGTAAGGGCTTGTGAAAAAAGGCCCGTTAGCACTGAAACAATGGATAAAATGATAATGAACGTAGAAGAAAAATTAAGAAAAAGTGGGAAGAAGGATGTGAATAGCACATTCATTGGAGAGTTAGTTTCTAGAGAGTTGAAGAAAGAGGATAAGGTTGCATACATCAGATTTGCTTCAGTATATAGAGAGTTTGAAGATATTTCAGATTTCAAAAAGGAGATAAAGGAATTATAATGGGAAATTTTGACTCAAATACTAGTTTAAGCATTGAAAGCAAGAAGATGGAAGGAACTGCTTTGAGTTTGGGAAGATATTTTACTCAGGAAGGAAATAGCCCATTTCAAATTGATCCTTCGGGGAATAAGATAAATTGGATTGAAGAAAATGTTAATGTAACTGATGATAGAGGGAAATTGATATTTACTCAACCTAATGTTAGAAGGCCAGATTTTTGGAGTTCTTTGGCAATTAAAGTTGTTGCTAGCAAATATTTCTGGGGAAATCAGGAGAAGGGAGAAAGAGAAGATAGTGTTGAGAAGTTAGTTGGAAGAGTTGCAAGATATTTTGCAAGACAGGCAGTTAAGCAGGGATATTTCAATGAGAAAAATGCGGAAATATTGAAAGATGAGATAACTGCTATTTGTTTGAATCAGTTTGCATCTTTCAATTCTCCTGTTTGGTTTAATGCGGGAATTCAAGATTATGACAAAAAAGCTGGAGGGGTTGCTCCATTCAAATGGGACAATGCTTCTGGGAAAGTAATTCCTTCTGCAAAATCCGATGACAGACCACAGTGTTCTGCTTGTTTCATTCAAAGTGTTGATGATAGCATGGAATCAATAATGGCTT
>Ga0208373_1003992_pt1 | contig 13819 bp, 6 predicted proteins | sample RifOxyC2_FD_184036 | JGI IMG/M metagenome (GOLD analysis project Ga0208373, IMG submission 184036) | Soil microbial communities from Rifle, Colorado - Rifle Oxygen_injection C2 (SPAdes) | ecosystem: Environmental > Terrestrial > Deep subsurface > Rock core/Sediment | place: Rifle, Colorado...
CCATTCAAGTCCAGAAACACCTTGCCGGAGGCCAATCGCTGATTATCCAGCCGAAGGCGTGCAGACGTTAGAAACAACGTATTATTCCCAAAAGCAAACGTACTATTGATCAGTCCGTACAAGAAGGCGCTTCCACTTTCACAGGGAATACTGGTCCAGGTTTTGCCAGTATTCAGGGAAAGATGCGCCAATCCATCATCCATGTTAAGCATCATAAGATCACCAAAAACACGCAATCGGAAAACCGAAGTATTGGGGTTTTGAGGCGCTGCCAGGGTGTCGAAAGTCTGACCTTCGTCTGTTGAATAAAAGATCAGATCATCTGTCAGGTAAGGAATAAACAGGGTGTCGTGTACGATGAGTAATCTGGTAACTGTTCCAGAAATGGGCAAGGTGTGTACTACTGGCCAGGAAGACCCCAGATCATCTGATCTGTGAAGGGATTTCTGTCTGACAAAGTAGAATTTGCCCTTATTCCCAACAATTGGAACATCATATTGGGCAGGAAATGTTTCCCAGGTGCTGCCATTGTCAAGCGATCTGAAATAGCTCAGAGAGCCCGGAGGTGGGTCACTGAGTGCCAGAATCGTGTCGCCCATGACGGCTACCGAGGAAATTCGACTCGGATAGGAAGCATGATTTCGCCATTCAAACCGTTGGTTATCAGGGCAGCGCAGGACTCCTGTTCTGCTGGAAAAATAACTATAGTTCCCGTTGCGCCAAACAGTGCCACTCGGATAATTGAATAGATTTTGTTTCCAGGAAACACCATTATCTGAGGAGAAAGATTGTGCTCTGGTGGAGGTAAGGAGGTGATTATCCCAATAATATATACTTTCCCCTTTATATAGGCTCAAATCGCCATTGCTCATTTGCCAGGTAGGATCATCCGGGCGCTTACGCATGATGCCGTAATATTGAGAAAGCAGCCATGCTGTTCCTTCATAACCACCCGTTCCATCTAATACAATATCTCTGGCGGAAGAAAGACCGGTGTTGCTCCAGTTGGCGGCATTTCCGCCTTCAAACCGCAACAGATCCCTTCCAGCAAGATCTATGCAATAAAGATGTTCACCAGAGTTGGAAAGGGTTCTGTATCCCCAGGGGATTTCCTCCCAGTTGGCACCAAAATCTTTGGTATAATACAATTTGGCAGCATGCTCATTCAGCACAACCACTTCGTTATGCAGGGCTTCAACGAACACCGTTTTTCCGGGATTCCCGGATAAGGGTGGAAGATTGTTTAGCGGCAAACTCAATTCCCAATGATACCCCGCATCCGAAGAGTGATATAACCCTTTACCGGCCAGCACCCACAAGTGTTCACCTTCTGCAGCATAAGTACGTACAATCCCGGCTGTATCATTGGGAAAGGAAGGAATAAGTTGCCAGGGGCCGGTGTTCAATTTTTTACTCAACAACCAGTTAGCCGTTTGGTGGTGCCAAACGGAATAAAGGGTATCCCCGATAAAAACCAGTCTTCCCAGGGAAGTACTGCCGATATGGGACCAGGTATTTCCCAAATCGCTGCTGGTATGCAATCCGTACCATCCGGAGGTATCTGTAGTTCGGGCAAAATATATCCGACCTTTCTGGTGGTTTACATCAAGCACCACAGGATCCTGGATATCTGCCGGGATGTTGTGAAATACCTTTTGCCAATGATCTCCTCCATCTGAACTACTGTAAACGCCATCCTGATACGAGATGAAAAGGTTTTGTTGAATATTGACCAGCTTTTGCTGATAAGACGGTTCAGTTGGTGAAAAAAATGGCTCCCATTGTTGGGCGGAGGCAGTAAATGCCAGAAGGAAAAGAAAAGAGAGTGTGATAATTTGTCGCATGGTGGTGATTATTGGGCTTGAAATGATGATTTTGTTAGCGGGTTACCTTAATCAGCCGAAAACAGAAAGATAAAAAAGAGAATTTTTGTGTTTTATTGTAACAATGGTTCGTAAAGAAATCGGCTCCGCCAATTCAAAAACATATTAATAAAAAAGGGCAAAAGTTTAGGTTTGAGGTCTGAAACATAAACCAATTTCTGCCCATGAACGTCGAAACGCTCACAAGCGCAATACTGCGGGAAATGCCGGACATAAACAAATGGCAACGCGATTTTTTCACCACCACTTGGGTTTGTTCTTGACCCTTCGTGGCCGGTACACCTATTTGAACTTTGAGCGTTACGGTCAGAAGAACGAACTGACCTATCGCAACCACCATGAATCAGGTTTTAGTTTTCGAGCTTTAAACCGACGTTTGATCGAAAAATATACTGGCAGCCGCCGTATGGTCGCATTTGACCCCTCCTACATTCCAAGGAGCGGAAAGCGCACACCCGGTGTGGGCTACTTTTGGTCTGGTTGTGCCAGCATTGCAAAATGGGGGCTGGAACTGTGCGGTTTTGCAGAAGTGGACATAGAAGCAAACACGGCATTATACTATTTCGCTGCCCAAACCTTGCTGAAAGAAGGCCCGGGCCTGATGGGTTTTTATTGCGACTTGTTGAGGCAACAGGCCCCTGAACTGCTCAAAATGAGAAAATATCTGGGTGTAGATGCCTTCTTTTCAAAAAAATCATTTGTGGACACGGCCATCGAAAATGGCTTCGACGTCATAACCCGCTTGCGCGACGATGCTGTGCTATACTACGCCCCACCACCCAAAAAAGAAGGACAAAAGGGGCAGCCCAAAAAATAGGACGACCGCTTTTTGGCCAAAAAACCAGACGCCGCTCAACTGCCCTGCATCGCCCAACCTGAAGGTCAGTGCATTTACGGAGGAGTGGTCTATGTCAAGTCGCTAAAACGTCTGGTCAAGGTCGCCCTTGTTCATGAACTGAAGGAAGACGGCACTGTCAAATCGGTCAAGATATTCATCTGTATAAACCTGGAATTCCTCGCCCAAGACATTTGGCCCTGGTACAAGTGCCACTTCCAGGTCGAGTTTTTATACCACGACGCAAAGCAGCACACTGGCCTGGAAGACACCCAAAACCGACATACAAAAGCACTAGAATACCACTTCAACATGTCGCTAACCTCCGTCTCGGTTGCTAAAGTTGCTCACCATCTGTCCATCGACAAAAGCCTAAGAGGACCCTTCTCGATGGCCGACAATAAAACGCAATATTTCAATGAACTGGTCGTCGACAGAGTTTTGACGTGTTCGCAAATATCCCGAACGTCACAAAAAATCATCCGGCACTCCAAAACCTATACAATCTTGGCAAAATCGCCGCCTAACTCTTTATGAACCATTGTAAAAAATATAAATTTATTAATATTTAAAAAATATCCACTAAAAGTAATTTAAAATTACCAAATATGATTTTTCGCCTAATCACACCATTTTTGTTTATATTTCTTTTGGAGAACAAGAATATAAAAATTTATTATATTTTTTTGAAATTATATCCTTGGGCATAAATTTATTTGCTTGAATTTGCAGAATAGAATCAACAATTGGAATTTCTTCAATAACACCACTGCTAATGAAATCAATAAAAAGTATAGAATGATCACCTTCGTAAAATTCATTAAATACAATCCTATTGACGATCAAATAGTTATCAGAAATTCTAATTTTTAAGCCATCAACAATTATAGGATTGTAATATCCATGCTGAATTATTTCTCCTTGATACCCTATAGATTGCCATTCACCAATAGGAATACCATCTTTGAGTTTTGCCTTAAACGAAATCCGGCCTCCATCATAAGTGCTATATATTTTGCCAGAATATGGTACACTACGATAATAATATATAGAATTTTGATTTTTCAAATCAGACAAATTCAATGAAGAGGGATTGCAACTAATTAGTAAAAGCCCACCTAACAAGCAGCAATAAAGAAGTGTTACATTGGGAAAAAAATAAAATTTCATTTTTGTTAATTTGATAGCATTTTTAAGAAATGACAATTTTTTCTCAAGTGAAGATTCCAAAATTCTACATAACCGCCTGCACCGATAATTACAACTGAATATCTCGACAGTTAATAGAATTTTCGATCACAATTTTGATTAAATTTCAATGATTGTTGATGATTTTTGTTCATCTAAGATTAGTTTGTTCTTTGATTTTTGTTTCATTTTTGCATTAAAGAAATTGTAAATTTCAACATTAATCCTTTTGAAAACCACTGAAATTAGTGCAATTGACTGAAAATACCTCAGAGATAACAATAGTAAATTTTAGGCACATGAACATTGTGCTTTATTGTAATACTAAACGATAATTCCCGAAAAACATTCAGTACAGATTCTCAAAGGTTTATTTTCAATGAGGATGAGCCAGTTGCGGGTTTTCTCAGTGAACATGTAGTAGGTTAATCAGGGTGAATGCTAGGAGGTTAAATCCTAGAAAGAGGTGCTGATACCATTCATATTGAACCAATACGCGCCTGAATTTGTCCTGCCAAGTAAAAGTTCTTTCACATTTATATCGTTGACCATAAAGTTCTTTGTCAAAGAATCGCTTTCGCCCTCGTTTTGGGTACTTGCGGTTTCTCGGGTTTTCCTTGATATTCGGCTTCAAGCCTGCATTCCAAATGATTTTCCGGTTTTTGCGGCTGTCAAACCCGGGATCAAGATTCAAGGGTGTTCCCTTGGGGATTAACAGGTTGCTGCCCTCACAGGTTGTTTTCAAATCGCTCAAAGAATCCGGCAATTGCACCATATCTGATTGATTTACAGTCGCTATGGTCATTGGGGCGAGCACGTTCCCGACATTGTCCTGCAAGGAAACTATTTTGTTCCCTTTTTGATGTTTGTGACCACAATAGCCTTTCAAATCACCTCCTTTGACACTTATGGTATTGCTCCCATCGCCGTGAAGAATACTCAGGTCCAAATGGCCACGTTCCTTGAGCAAGTTGACACTTTGATAGAACAAGGCTGCAATAGAGCCGTGCTCAACCCACTGCTTCCACTTCATCCAAATGCGACAATAGTGGATTTCTGGCTTGCCGTCAGGCCCTTTCTCAATTGGCAACATCTTCCACTGCTCCCCAGTATAAAGTATGTGCAGAATATGGTGAAATACTTTCCAAAGAGGCACCTTTGACTTCGGTCCAAGAGACCCAACCCAAAGGTGGGGCAAGATAAATTCGTTAAAATCATTTTCATTGAAGTAAACTGGAATTGACTGATTGACAGTTTGTTGTAAATTTGTCATCGGTTTTCAGTCTGTTTGATTTAATCTTGAATGTTGAGAACTCAAAATTAGTCAAATGGCTGAAAACCATTTATTTATGTCATGTCAAAAACCCGCAACGGGCTCGATTGTATTTTTAAGACACGATCTAATGATTTTTATTAGTTTTCATTTTTTGTTCGCCGCATTTATGAATGAATTAGCATTATAAACACCCGTAGAAATCATGTATTTATCTCGATCCTCATCTCCTTTACCGTTTGTTTTCCCAGTCGCATCTTTCATCCTTTGATTAAGGTCAGCTGCATCTAGCATTCTTTGCTCAGTAAACCCTGCAACAATTCCAAAAATCCCATAGGAAATGTTGCCATAATCATCATACCTCCTTAAGGTTCCATTTAGGATACTCCACTCCCCTATTACTTTAGCCGCATAGCTCGGAGTACCGTCATTTACAATGTCTGATTTAAGGTCCCATTTCGCACCATCAGTTACCATTGATTCGAATGCTCTTTCTTTTGGTGAAGTCAACCTAAAATTTGTTCTTGTATCATACAGTGCTTTTACATGCAAGAAGTCTTTAATGCCATCTTGCACTAATGCATCGAATTCATCTGTTAAATCAATTAAATCTTCATAATATACCTGTTCTCCAACTTTCGTACCAACATTTTTTAATGGGTGGTTATGCCTAAAAGTTAAACCCGTCAAACCTTTATTTTTCGTCCCCTTTCCAACATTGTATAGCAATGGCGTTGACCTCAGCCAAGGATCATTTTTACTAAACTCGCTATTGGTTTCATCCACAATAAAAATTGGGCTTTTGCCTTCTCCTTTTTTGCGAGCATATTCAACCCCATCATACATCCCGTATAAAATAGTATCCATGCCACTCGGGTCAATTAATAAAATTGGATTGTTGGCATAACCAACATATGGTGATTCATAAGACTTGATAATCGGATCCAAACTCAAAAACCTTCCCAACCTGGGATCATAAATCCTCATACCATAATCCAACTGATTATCATCCCCCTTCACTTCATCATCACCCTCCATGCCATTGAATCCAAACCGATGATCGTATCCTCCAACTTGGTATTGCCTCCGCAAGGTGACACTGCTTGTATCGGGCATCAGCATCCCAAAAGGAAAATATTGCTGAGAGGCCAACACATCCGCATCAAACCACTGAATATCTGAGCCACCTGCTGCTTTACCGTGCTTGCGGTCGCTCAACACAACCAGCACATTCCCCAGATGGTTAGCCAGTTCATATCGCTTGGCTCCTACAAATATAGGGATAATATTGGTATCCTGCAAGAGCGGATACAACTGCAAATTGGGCAGAGCCATCCCTACCCGAGTAGACCCGTAGATATGTTGTTCACCCAGGCGCATGGAATCCCAGGTAATAACCCCCTCTTCATTGGTCACATATGCTTGATAGGTCGCAATGATATTACCCTGAGCGTCACGGATGTAATAGGTTCGTCGTTCCTGATCACTGCTATTGGCTTTACTATGTTTCACCACCCGGTTTTGCATGGCATCATAACCAAACCAGATACTTCGGTCTGTTTTCGCAATGGAATCAATCTTATGTGCATTTGTCCATGTTATACTGGTTACACTGTCACGGGTATCCTGCACCAGATTGCCAATAGCATCATATGCATAGTTGTTAGGCGCTTGGTCTTTCATGTCCCCCTTGTACACACTCAAGGCGCCAGTTTGTTTGTCGTCAATGTAGTTAAGCTTATTGGTATTTGTCTCATAATGATACGTCAGGCTGTCCATCAGATACTGAGATGACCTGTGGCCATTGCGCAGATATTTCAGGATATTTCCATTAGGATCATACGACACATCCTCCCTGAATCTTTCTAACTCAGCGGCCGTAGTGCTCCATTCGTAATCGCTCAAATCATAATTCACTCTGGTGCGCTGTCCAATCAACCGATTTAATTGGTCGTATTTATAGGTATATCCTTCTGGCCTTGCATAGGATATGACATTTAATTGGGCAATGGTATAAACTGCATGACGTATATTACCATTGTACAAACTAGAGGAAGCAAGGTGAAAGTCTGCATTGTTGGCGTATTTCATCTCAAATGTATCCCCAGAAGTAGTGCTTACCATACGGTAGTCACCATAGTAGTAGCCCAGGGTAAATGCCATGGCATCTCTTCCTACCATTTTATTCCGGGCAAAATCTCCGGTGTTGCCGCTCTTCCCATCCCTTCCCATATCACGAGTAGTAAAATCGGCAGTTCCGGGAGAGGACAAACTAAGTGCTGAGGCGTTTACACCTTTCAACCACCCCTGTAAGGTGTAGGCATAATCAAGCCCCTGAACCCTTCGTTCACCAATTTCAGTACGCCCCATTGGGCCGGCATCCCGATCCCAAAACAAACTATCACGGCTGGTTTCCACAAACTGAATGCGGTTATCTGCATCATACACATAATGGTGGATAAATTGATCCACTGAATCTTTCTGATAGAAGACGTAATTGACTTTTCCGCTAATCAGATCATAGTCGTATGTTATCCGCTTGAAGCGATAATTGGCATCCGTATCTATATCCAGTTCTGGAATATCCTGTACCATTTGCTTCACATTTCCTCCAATATCATAGCTGTAATGCGTGGCATAATCGTAGGTAAGAGGATCGCTGTCCTTTATTTTTTCAAATGATACCGAAGCTATCCGGTTTCGCAGATTTTCCTGACCACTACTTCCGTATGGATTGGGAAAATAGGGAGCAAGTAAGGAGGATGATCCTGCAATGATGTCATCAAAATAAGAGTGGGTTACCTCATAAAAGCCCACCACATCATCCGTTAGCCAGGTGGAAAACGAAGTATAATCCCAAATGGTGCCAATTGTAGCCAATCCAGCAGGTGCAGTTTTTCTAATCCGCCCCGTTTCAATCACCCGACCCAGAAAATCGTATTCGGAATAGGTATAATCGTTAACCAAACGCTGTTTGGCATTTTGCGATAGGACCATCCTTCCCAACCGATCATACCAAAAGTCGGTATCTCCACGATCAGGCGTAGAGTCTCTCACCACTTGATTCAGTGAGTTATACCAATACCTGGTTACCAAACCGTGAGCGGGATATTTGGGAGTGTTGGCGGGATTTGCTCTATGCGCAGCAACAGCTGCCAGGTCAGTACCACTGGTTAACAGGTTTACGCCTTTAGGAGGCACTGTCCTTACCAGATTATCTGCCTGGTCGTAGTAATACAGCGTGTAATGGTATTCCGCCTGAGTTAGCCGTGCTTCAAACTGCTCCGTCAATTCTGATCCGAGGCATTTATTTAAATAATTTCGCACAAATACCTGCCTCATGCTATCCAGCAATCGTTCATAGGAAAGGTTGGCCAGAGCATACATTCCGGATTCAAGTTCCAAACTCACACAAGAAGAATCAACAGTTGCCTGAGGGAATCTTGCGCGTGGACACAAGTACCAACATTCAGGGAAGGTTGGTGTTGTTGTTAAAAAGGCCAGATAATCCTCAAAACTTCGATTCAGCCCCAAAACCTGATTGAGGTATGCGGCTACCAGGCTTTTTTGTGCCACAGTGGATGTATCTCCACACCCCGCCAAATAACTATCCCACTCATCTTCAACTTCAGCATGTGTTTTGCAGGTATTGCATTCCAGAATAGGGGGAATGGTAATTGCTTCATCCATATAATGACAAGAGGAGGAACAGCCATTCTGGAGCTTAGCAAGTTGTTCCGCCGTGAGCTGGATATCCGAACTTTGATTGATGATAGTAAGCAGCATGGTATCTGCACATTCCATCAACATTTCAAGGCGAGAGCAAGCACAGGAGTCCTGTGTCTGGACTATCACCGGCGATGCCAGGAAACGACTGGACTCATAAGTTCCCGGAAAGTCAATCAACTTAGCGCTACAACCGGTATTGCAGGAATTGTCCGAGCCTCCAAAGAAAATACTGTCAATCGCCGTTTGCAGGTCTATATCACCATAGACCGTTGGAGTACCGTTGGTTGTAACGGATCCAAACGGGTGTTCCAAATCGCAACCTCCTCGACATACAGCCACAAATCGCTCCATCAACTCAGCAAGTTCCAGACTGTCTGACTCTGCGATATCCTGGCAAGTCAGGCTCAACGTATGAATCCACTGTTCAGCCATGCCAATGCATGTAGAGTCGCAAATACCTTGAACAAGGACATTGGCAGAATCCAGGGTTGCGTAAAGTTCATTTGCGTCAGATCTTGGTGCTGAAGGAAGTAATACTCTTGGTTGTTTATCAGTGTAAGGATTGCCGGCATCATCACAACCAAAACATAATTCATTGAAATTTTTACAGAATTCATTTTCCCCGAAGTCAATCTCTGGACAGGCGCCACCTCTTATTTTGCTCCATTTCAGGTTAGATTTTATAGTTTGGTATTGGGCTCGAACCAGTTCCCAATAAATATTATTGTCTGCAGTACAACCTCCACCTGGCATGCTGTCACAAGGTAGATTACCCCCACAAAAAATGATTGAAGTAATAATTTCCGTCAAAGAAACAGGCGTACCGCAAGAGGTTGTGGAAGTACTGGAATGGGTATCCCACCACTCCTGAATTTGTACTTCCAGGCTATCATTGGCTTGAAAAAATGGGTCCTGCGCAATTAAACTGTCAAGAGGCATGAACCCAAGTTCGAGCGCCTCTTCGTAAGTATCAACTACAGAAAACAAAGAATCCCAGGATGGGCTTGAATTTTCTTTGCAACACAAAAACAAACAGTATTCCGGGTGAGCTTTCACCAATGTTTCAGCCCAGGAAGGTTTGAAATAGGTGATAAATTCGTTAATTGACAGGGAGTCAATCCTAACTTTTATAGAATCAGCACGATAGACATAGTCAATCTGACCATAGGCATCCAAATACAGATTTGCATTTGCACCTCCAACATCTACCACCCGTTGGTATGGATATCGGCTCTCAGAACCCAAATAAAACACAGAAGTCTCGTCGTTAGAGTCTGTAAATATGAGATCTTCGTCTGGAGCAGTTCCAACTGTGGTGGTGTCATAACGTGCATATTGCCCACCAGGGGTTACATCCATTAACATCATTTCAAGCATCATATCGCACTCTGAAGGCGCACTTTCATCACATTGTTCCGAGCATGCCTCAACAGCCCGATAGTAAGCATTATCTGAATTGACCGTATCTGTATGCGTTGTTACCGTAAATCCATCCAGATAATTGTCTCGAAACTGGGTCAAGGTTCCCAGGGCAGCATAACATTCTTCGCAGGTTTTATGACAACTGGTATCACCAATGAATGTGTTCTGCAGCGTTTCGGGGGTAGGAATACAAACCAAATGACTCAGATAATCATTGGCATAATAATCCAGTGCGGATTGATTGATTCGAATCGTTTTTGTAACCTGATACTGACCAACTTGAAGACCTGGTTCCGGGATAAACAATCGATAAATGGTATCCGGCAAGGTTTCACAACTCAAATCGAAGGAACTTGATGTGAAGTTACTTTTGCTAAAATCTACTATAGTTTCACCACATTCGCTCAAAATTTTGATCTCCAGATCATACTTGCAATCGTAACAATGGACTTCAGAAAGACAGGAATCAATTGATAGTTGGAGTTTGGGATAAAAGGTATAAATGATGGAGTCATTATCCCCTTCATCTGTCACCAATAAGCTATAAGTGGAGGTTAATGCCATGCCATCCCGTACATTACTCAATAAATCTTTCTTGATACGAGAGGCCGCCGCATAGTTATCTAATTGTTTTAATCTATCATTACCTCCGTCCTGAGGTACAGCACCAGCCAATGCAGTAGCAATGGTTCTGCCATGGGCATCGATGTAACTTACACTGATTTGCCCGTTTGGATCTACTACAGCATTTTTTTGATAATGAGACTTTTCACCCGCCTCATTTCCAAACAATCGGTCCAGTTCTGTTTGGTCAGGTTTTGAATAATAGTATTTGGTTTCGTGTCCAGATCCTAATTGGAATTTGTCACCAACGCCTCCTTGCCGCCGAATCCTTCCACTTCCATCAGGCATGTATTCGGTTACTGAAAATGGATACCCCTCACTGGCAGGTGTAAATTTGTGTATAAGCCGGTCCTTATAAGGATTGTTGGAGGAATAGTATCTACCTACAGCACTATTCACCGTATCCATTTTGGGAGCAGGATTATGATCGCCCACATTACAATCCTCCGAATCAAAATTTAAATGAGCCGCAGAATAATAGGCACTGCCTGCCGTCGCCGAGTAGGAAGCATTGTACTTGATTGATCTCGTCCAATCATTCGAACCTGTACCAAATGATACCGGTGCAGGCATAACTTGAATGGCGGGTCTTCCAAGGCTGTCATAAACAGTTTCAGAGGCAATAACCATGTTGATGGCATCGCTTTTAACTACTTTCTGACGGCTGCGCAATGATCCGTCAAAAAAGTTGATTGATTGGGATTTCTTACCTTCTTCCGCAAACACAGATTTCATTTGCCAGTTAAAATCTTGCTCATGCGGATTTACCCAGTACCATTCTTTCCGAATAACAAGTGTTTGACTTGAGCTCTTTACAGATGTCCAGTTGCTGGTTTGCCGCTTTGAATTGTAATATCGAACACCTCGAATGCGCCAATAAATTCTACCTTTCGGATATACCAAAGGAATATCATACCAGGTTTGGGAGGTAGTGATCCTGGTTGAGTTATAGTGGAACAATGTATCGAAGTTTTCTCTAGACCCAGATGCAAGGGTAATTGTTGGACTAAGGGTGTCGTAAAACGACCATTCGAGATCATACTCTTCAGCTCCATCCATTTTTTGCCAACCCACCTGAAGTACATTTGTTGTTGTATTGAGAAGTTCAGCATGCGTTTTTTGAATCAGATCAGGCGTTGCATCACAGTCAAATGGATATTTTCGGTTAATTATAATCTTGCCTTCAAGCCGCATAAAGGCTGGAAAAGACGATGACTTTGTTAAAATTTTCACCTTAAACCGGTGAACATCTGAAAATGAAAATGCCGAGGCAGAGGTATAGGAGGTTCCTTCGGCCGGATTAAAATTTACGGTTAGTCGTATTGTATCTGTTCCAACCAATGAATTGCTTGCGTTATATTTTTCTATCGAAATATCAACCCAATGGGTAAAAGTTGAAGACTTTAGAATAGTATCCTCGTCAATGGAAAACCAAATCACGTCCTTTACCGATAAGGTCTGATCAACTGTTGGAAAATTGTCGGATACTTCAAAAGAAGCTCCTGATATAAGCAGCTGTTGTCGTTGTATTCCACCATAAAAAACTTCTTCGGTTGCCTCCGCAACAACCGGGATGAGGCACATCCAAGCTAAAGTCATAACCTGAATTCCTAATCCATGAAGCCATGAAAATAATTTACAGTTTTTCATATATCAGGTTGTTTATGTAGCGTATTTTTAGTTTTGGGGGTTATATTAATCGGTACCCTTTACATATACCGATTGGCAGGTACTTTCCTCCTACCATTTTTACAAATTGCTCTGTTTTGTATGAAAAGTTTTTAGGAGCAACACTATAGTTGTTATACCTGACAACTACTTTTATTAAAGATGCCTTCCCAGTTTCAGCATATGACTCAGGATCAGGTGTTATGATTTGAACCTCCTTTATATGCCAGGATTCAGGGTCATAGTAAATAAAAATCTTGTCCTTCGGTCGGCTTGGATCTGATATCTGAATACCTTTCCAGGTATTTTTGTTTGACACATATTCAAGATTCGCCTTTTTTGTTTTTAGCAATTCATGTAGTTGGTGGACATCAACCATATTTTGTAAATTATTTGCTGGGTCCATATTGGAGACACTAACGATCCGGTTTTCGTGGTCTATATTTATCACCACGGCGCCCACTTTTAACACCTCTACTACTCCCATTCTGATATACTCAGAATTGTTATACCTATGAAAAACACCATCCATGGTTTCAAGTGGCTGAATTTTTCCATCTTCGAAATATTGGTACTGATTTTCAAAATACATGAACGGCTCGGCCTTAAGTGGCTCAAGTACCCTTTGTAAATCTAAAGCGGGATTCTGTGCAGTTGCAAGCGTGGAAACCATCCACAAAATGCAGTTAAAAATGAATCTTTCCATTTTTAATCTGGTTTAGTATTTAAGTGATGAACGACTCTCTTCCACCGTCATGATACCTCTTTCAGTTTCTCGCTTAATCCGAATCAACATTCCTTCATCATCATATTCATAAAATGTCGCGTAGTTATTTTCATCAAGTACAGCCATCAGGCGTAAGCTAATTGGGTCGTAAACAAAAGATTTCATGTTGCCATTCCAGGGATGGAAGCGAACATCATCAAAATAGGCAGGCTGGTTGACAGGGTTCTGTAATTGAATTTGAAAAGTTCCACTCGTTGCAGTAACTTGAATCTTTGAATAAATTCGCTGCCAACCATCGATAATTGGACCTGATGGAAAACAAAACTGATAATAAGGCAGAGCGCTTTGCTGAAAAATTGCTATTCTGGGCAGTTCCGAGTCTTCACCTTCTAGCGTGTTACACAATCCATCTGTAAACACCCAAGCCGAAACCAGATAGGTACCAGGGGTTGGGTTATAGGATGGGGTAC
>Ga0208373_1003993_pt1 | contig 13819 bp, 12 predicted proteins | sample RifOxyC2_FD_184036 | JGI IMG/M metagenome (GOLD analysis project Ga0208373, IMG submission 184036) | Soil microbial communities from Rifle, Colorado - Rifle Oxygen_injection C2 (SPAdes) | ecosystem: Environmental > Terrestrial > Deep subsurface > Rock core/Sediment | place: Rifle, Colorado...
GGCCAAGCTGCTCGACTGGGGACGCTACGCCGAGATCGCCGGGGCCTTCTTCGCTACCGGGATCAGTTTCACCCAGGGGGTGATCGACGTGCGGGTGGGGATGACGCTCAATCCCGGCGCCGTCAGCATCCTGCTTCTGGTTGTCTATCTCCTTTTGACCGGAATCAGGATCGATCCGAAGTATAGAGGGTCTTTTTTTCATGCCGCCGCCGTCCTCGTCCTGACGCTGACCGGATACTTCTTCGTCTACGTCCTGACCCCGCTCGATCTGAACTGGCATCTGATGACATCGCTGAACCGCCTTTTCCTCCAGCTCTGGCCGAGCGCCGTCTTTCTCGTGTTCATGGCCGCCGGCATTCCCGGGGCGACCTCTTCCGCAGGAGGCAAGCCGGAGGCCGCATCATTAAAGGCAAAAAGAACGCCCGTGAAGAGAAGAACAATCAGAAAATAAAAAAAGGAGTTGAAATGACAAGCGAAAAAATTCTGTCCGTCGTCGTTCCCGTGTACAACGAAAAGGCGACCGTCCTTATGATCATCGAAAAAGTACTCCGTCTTGATTTCGTCAAAGAGGTCATCGTCGTTGATGACGGTTCCACCGACGGGACGAAGGAACTCCTGCAAACCGCCGCGTTTGACGGCCGGGTGACGACCTTTTTCCACGACCGGAACCGCGGGAAGGGGGCGGCACTCAGAACCGGTTTCGGTCACGTCACGGGGGAGATCGTGACCATCCAGGACGCGGATCTGGAGTACGATCCCGGCGAGTTTGTCGAGATGAGCAGGCCGATTATCGAGGGGGTGGCCGACGTCGTTTACGGCTCGCGGCTTTCCGGAGGCAGACCGCAGAGGGTCCACCTCTTCTGGCACCGGATGGGAAACGGATTTCTGACGTTCGTGACGGGACTTCTCTACAATACCACCCTGTCCGACATGGAGACCTGCTACAAGATGTTCCGGAAGAGCGTGCTCGAAGGGATCCGGATAAAATCGAACGATTTTTCCGTGGAGCCGGAGCTGACGGCCAAGATCTGTAAAAACAAGCAATGGCGCATCTATGAAATACCCATCTCCTACTACGGAAGAAGCTACGCGGAGGGGAAGAAAATTTCCTGGCGGCACGGGTTTTTCGCACTCTGGACGCTTCTCAAATACCGGTTCACCGACTGAGGGGCCCCCCGTGATGAACGCCTGTTGGGATACATCCTCCGGCAGTCAAACCGTTTCCCGAAATTCCCTATTGACAACCCCGGGTTTTTGTTTTACAGTCCGCCGAATTTTTTCGTCGGGGTTTCCTGAAAAATGAAAAAACGTATCCTAAAGGCCATGGGTCGGAAATCCATGGCCTGTTTCGTTTTCCGGGCGTTACATAAAAAGGAAATGACATGCATGAAGTGATATGGCACGGCCGCGGCGGACAGGGTGTCGTCATCGCGGCGCAGATCCTGGCCGAATCGGCATACCTGCAAGGATTCAAGGGGGTCACCTCGGCCCCGACCTTCGGCCCGGAGCGACGCGGCGCCCCGCTGACCGCCTCCACCCGCATTTCCGACGACCCGATCCGGACCTTTTCTCAGATCGAAAAGGCCGATATCGCCGTCGTCCTCGATCCATCGCTCTTTGGCGCGGTGGATATCATCGGTTCTCTGAAACCCAAAGGGTGGCTTATCGTCAACACCCTCCAGAAGGCGGATGAAATCGATGTCCAGGGCGACTTCAGCATAGCCGCGGTGGATGCAGCGGCGATCGCGGTCCGTTTCCATCTCTTCAAGGATGGGGCGCCGATGGTCAATACCCCGATGCTCGGGGTATTCGCTCGCGCCACAGGCCTCGTCTCGCCCGAATATCTGGAAAAGGGACTGAAGTGGAAACTCACCGGCACGGCGGCGGAAACGAACATCGCGGCGCTTAGGGCCGCGTATGAAGAGGCAAGTTTTAAAACTTAGAAGGTACGTTATGGAAACCAAAGACGACAATATCTCCGCGATGTGCAAGCCGGCCGTGGGCGAGGCGGGGAAAACCGGCGACTGGCGTGATGCCACCCCGGTCATCGACCCGGCGAAGTGTATCGCTTCCGTCAAGAACCGGCCTGCCTGCTACCTCTGCTGGCTCTACTGCCCGGAAGGGATTGTCACCGCCGGCGTCCCGGTGGAGATCGATCTGACCTACTGCAAGGGGTGCGGCATCTGTGCGGAGGAGTGTCCCGCCAAGGCGATCACGATGGTGATGCACGAGGAGGGCAAGTCTTGAGCGACGTCCAGATCCTGACCGGCAATCAGGCCGCCGCTCACGCCGTGAAGCTCTGCAAGGTGCAGGTCATATCCGCCTACCCTATCACCCCCTCGACCCCTGTCACCGAAGCGATTTCACAGTGGGTGGAACGGGGCGAACTCAAGGCCGAGTATATCCGGGTGGAGAGCGAACATTCGGTGATGACCGTCTGCATCTCCGCCTCCACCGTCGGCGCCCGGGTCTTCACCTCGACCTCATCCCACGGCTTGCTCTATATGCACGAACAGCTCCACTGGGCGGCCGGCTCCAGGCTCCCTATCGTTCTTGCCTGCGTGAACCGCGGCGTCGGCGCCCCCTGGTCGATATTCAACGACCAGCAGGACTCCATCGCCCAGCGGGATACGGGCTGGATTCAGATCTATTGTCGGGACAACCAGGAGATCATCGACTCCCTGATCCAGGCCTATCGGATCGCAGAGCAGGTATACTGCCCCGTCATGGTCTGTTACGACGGCTTCATCCTCTCCCACACGATGATGCCCGTCGATATCCCCGACGCCGATCAGGTCTGTCGCTTCCTCCCCCCGTACAAGCCCCACACGATCCTAAGTCCCGAAGATCCCCGGAACATCAATCCGGTCATCTTCCCCTGGCAGAGGCGGGATGCGGAGGGGGTCCTCCGCGACGGCTACATGGACCTGCGGTGGAAACTCCAGCACGCCCTGGAGGGATCGCGGGACGTTATCGTCGAGACGTGCCGCGCTTACGCGGAGGAGTTCGGCCGCGACCACGGCGGGATGCTCTGGACCTACCGGGCAAACGACGCCGAGGTCCTCCTTGCCAGCATGGGTTCCCTGGCCACCGAGGCGACGGTGGCAGTGGACCTCCTGCGCGAACAGGGCATCCGGGCCGGTCTTGTCGGCATTCGCGTGTACCGGCCCTTCCCCCGCCGGGAGGTTCGCGAGGCGTTCGGAAAGGTCCCGGCAATCGTTGTTTTCGAGAAGGACATCAGTTACGGTTACGAGGGGGCGCTATGCGCCGACATCAAGGCCTCCCTGTACGGAACCGGCATCCAGACGCCGGTGCATCATTTCATCGCCGGCCTCGGCGGGCGCGACGTCAAGGCCGGCGAGCTGGCCGAGGCTGTCCGCTCCTCGCTTGCCGCCATCGCATCGGGAAACAGCGAGAAGCAAACCTGGTTAAATTGTGTGACGGAGTAGATAATGCCGGAAAAACTCTTTAAAGTGCACAAGGAAGAATACATACTGCCGGGAAACCGCGCCTGCTCGGGCTGCGGCCTTACTTTGGCTTACCGCTATCTCCTCAAGGCGCTCGGGGAAAACACGATCCTGACCCTCCCGGCGAGCTGCCTCACGGTCCTCCACGGCCTCTATCCGACCACGTCGGTCTCCATTCCCTGCCTGAACTGCACCTTCGCCAGCACCGCGGCCTCGGCCTCGGGCCTCGTGGCGGGGCTTGCGGCGATGAACCGGAGCGACATCACCGTCGTCGCCATCGCCGGTGACGGCGGAACGTTCGACATCGGCATCCAGGCCCTTTCCGGGGCCGCCGAGCGGGGGACGGATTTCATCTTCGTCTGTTACGACAACGAAGGCTACATGAATACGGGAACGCAGCGCTCGAGCGCCACCCCGGCAGGGGCGCTGACCACGACGACGCCGTTCCTCACCAAGCAGCAGAACAAGAAGGACATGATGAAGATCATGGAGGGGCATGACATCCCTTACCTGGCCAGCACCTCCGCCTCCTTTCCCATGGACATCTACGACAAGTTCGTCAAAGCCAAGCGGATCAAGGGGACGCGCTACATCCAGATCGCCACCCCCTGTCCTCCCGGCTGGGCCTTCCCGCCCCGGGATACGGTCAAGATCGGCCGCCTTGCGGTGGAGACGGGGATCGTCGTTCTCTACGAGATCGAAGACGGGAAGTTCCGGTTCACCGGTCGGAGCAAAACGCTGGCCGAGAAAGGGGCCCGCGCCCCGGTGATCAATTTCGTCGAGCGGCAGGGGCGTTTCAGGAAGATGAGCATGGAGCAGCTTGGCCAGCTCCAGCGATCGGTCAACAACAAGTGGTCTGAATACCTCAAACGGGCTGCGGAATAGAATAAATAGGGATAAATAGGGGCTCCGTCCCCCTATTTCCCCTTGCGGGGGAGGGTCAGAGCCTGCCCCGTACTTGATACGGGGGTGGGGGGCGAGAAGGCAGCCTGTTATTTTATGCGGCGCGACAGGACTTCCGCGATGAGGGCGGCGTAGCGCTCCGCGGCGCCCGCGTTTGCCGCCACGGCTCGATGTCCCGCTTCGCCCTTCTGCCGGAGACGATCGGGATGGTTGAGAAGATCCACAATCCCCGCGAAGAGCTCCTCGCCGTCTGCGACAGTGATCCCCGCCCCCGCCTCTTCGATCAGGGCCTGTTCATCCCGGAAATCCTCCATATGCGGTCCGTGGAAGACGACCTTCCCCCAGGCGGCGGCCTCGAGGAGATTCTGTCCCCCTTTCGGAACGAGGCTTCCGCCGCAGAATACAACGGCGGCAAGGCTGTAAACCTTGAAAAGCTCGCCGATGACATCGACAAGGATGACCTTTTCCCCCCGACGGCCGCGGCCGGCTTTTATCTCCGACATCGTGATGCAATCGGAAAATCCCGCCTGGCGGACCAGCTCTGCAACGGTCGGGCCGCGTTCGATATGGCGCGGGATGAGGATCAGTCCGAAACCCGGCCGGAGTTCCAGGAGCCTTCGGTAGACGTCCAGGATGACCGTTTCTTCCCCCGCATGCGTGCTCCCCGCGACCAGGAACTCTTCCCCCGGAGCGATCCCCAACAGGTCGGCAATCTCCTTTTCTATCGCCGGCGAGATACGGGCCGCCAGTCCGTCGTACTTGGCGTTTCCGAGGACGTGGATCTGCTCGGCAGACATCCCGAGGGCGGCAAACCTTGTCGCATCGGTCTCCGAGATCACGCCCGCTTCGTCGAGGTTCACAAGGATCCTCTTCCAGAAGAATCGGGTCGAACGGTAACGGCGGAAGGAGCGGGGGGAAAGGCGGCCGTTTACCATGACGAGCGGGGTCCCCGCTCTCCGGCAGATTCGGATAAAGTTGGGCCAGAGTTCGGTCTCGACGGGGACGAAGACATCGGGACGGACCAGATCGATGACTTTTCTGACCACCCGCGGGATATCGAGCGGGTAATAGATGTGCGCGCTTGCCGCGGGTACGATTTTCCGGGCCATCTCCTGGCCCGTCTCGGTGCTGGTGGAAAGGACGATGCAGGCTTCGGGAAAACGGGAACGGAGCGCCGCCACGATGGGGGCCGCCGCCGTCACCTCGCCGACCGATACGGCATGGACCCAGATCCGCGGCGCGCCTGTCATCCCGGAGGCGGCTTCCCGGGGGTAAAATCCGAATTTGTGGCCGAGGCTCTTCCGGTATTTGCCGGTCAGGAGCATCCTTGCCCCATAGTAAGGCACGGCAACAGCGGACGCGGCCAAGAGCAGCGCATTATAGAGTCCCGACCAGAACAAACCCTCACCTCTTTTTGTCCACGCTCCAATTTCCTTTACAGCCCGAGTCCGCGTGCAATGATGTTCCGCTGAATCTCCGAGGTTCCCGCGCCGATGGTGGCCAGGCGCGAATCGCGGAAAAACCGCTGCATCGGATATTCCATGCAGTAACCGTAACCGCCGAGAATCTGCAGCCCCATGTCGGAAACCGCCTTGTAGGTTTCGCCGGTGTAAAGCTTCAGCACCGCCGCATCCTGGCGGGTCGCTTTTCCCTCGGACATCAGCCACGCAAACCGGTAGACCATGGTGCGCGAGATATCGAGCATCATCTTCATGTCCGCCAGTTTGTGCGATATCGCCTGGAACTGCCCGATCGGCCGCCCAAATTGCGTACGGGTCTTGGCGTACTCGAGAGCGTAATCAAAGGCGGTGGTAGCCGCGCCGGTGCGCGCGGCTGAAAGGCATAGCCGCTCGTACCAGAGATAGGCATCGACCGCTTCCCATCCGTGATCCACCCGACCGAGCACCGCGGAGGCCGGCACTTTCACATCGTTAAAAAAGACCTGCGTCGTGGCGATGGCGCGCTGGCCGAGCGTCTCGATCTTTCGCACTTCGATGCCGGGCAGCCGGGTATCCACAAGGAAGTTGGTGATGCCTTGCTGCTTCTTCGCTCCCGTGGATGTCCGCGTGATCAGCAGGCAGTACTCGCTGATGTTCATGCCGGAGGCGAAGACCTTCTGACCGTTGATCACGTATCCGCCATCGGTGGCCGTTGCACGGGTGCTCAAAGCCGCGGCGTCGGATCCGGAGTGCGGCTCGGTCAAAGCGAAGCAGAACGACAGTTCTCCGCGCGCGAGCCTTGGAAGCAGGCTCTCCTTCTGCTCGCGCGTGCCGTCCCTCATTACTGCGTAGCCGCCATAGGTCAGTGTCCGAAACAGCCACATCGCAAGCTCTTCGAAATGCCTTCCCGTCTCCTCGAGCAGGATGGCGAGGTCTATGGCCGACCCATCGGCGCCGCCATACTCGGCCGGAAGCAGCAGGCCGAACCAGCCGTGTTGCGCCAGCGCCTGATACGCCTCGCGCGGAGGAGTCGCCTGGTTATCGCAACGCTCGGCGTACTCGGGAGGGCATACTTCATCCAGCAACTTTTTGAGATGGACTCGCAAGGTTTCCTGATCCTGGGTAAACGAAAAATCCATACGTGGTTACCTCTCTCTAATTATTTTTTTAGTATTGCCTTTGACGGGGGAAATGTAGGCAGCAATGGACGTGTGTGTCAAGGAAATATTAGCCGCAACATATGGCGTTGAGACAGGGGGCGATGGCAGCGGTTCGCGGGCTTTTGGCGCCGCCCGATCACTCCTTTGTCATGCCCGCCACTTTTCGCACGATCTCCTTGCGGGTTTCGATATCGTACTGGCTCGTAATCGCAATGGTCTCCATTCTCGGAGATCCGCCGCCGTGGAGCGCGCCGAAGCAGGCGATTCCCCCCTTGGCAGAGCAGGCCAGGTCGCCGATATGGCGCCAGAGTTGCGCCTGATTCTCCGGCGACATGTTGCCGCTTCGGGTGGTGTATTTTTGGGCCAATTTCGCCGTCTCAGGGTTGACGAATTCCTCTTCGTGAGGGAAGGTAGCCGGAATTCCGCCGGAAATGTCGGCCAACATCTCCATCTCGTGGAAGACGGCCTCGCCGCTGAGACAGCGGCCCACATTGCAATAAATGGAATGGGGGATATAATTCCCCGGACCATAGGGGACGAAACCCTTCCCCGGTATGAATACTTCCGGCTTTCCCAGTTCGGAAGCCGTAAAACCGGCGGCGTACCCCAGTTCGCTGATCTTGATGATCTCTGCCAGCTTCTCATGCACATGCTTGGCCTTGCTGATGCCGTTGGCATCGGCAGCCAGCGCGCAGGCGCCCAGCATCAGGTCTCCGAGGGCCGGCTTGCAGCCGGAATAACTGTGGCGATGAAACAGGGCAAAGAGAAGCGCCATGATTCCGCCATGCTGGTATTCGCCGCAGAGGAAGACCCGCTCCCAGGGGACAAAAAGATTGTCGAAGATCAGATAGGAGTCGTTGCTCCCCGCATTGAATCCCTTTGGGAAGTGCTTTCTGTCGCGAAAGTTGTGGATCGTCACCAACTGTTTCAATCCATCCCAGTCGCCGGGGATCGCAAAAGAGACGGCGTAATCCTTATCCTCCTTCAGCAGCGCGCGCGTCGGTAAAACCAGGATTTCATCGGCGGTCGCCGATTCCGAGATGTGGAGCTTGGCGCCCCGGACGACGATGCCGTCCGTCTTTCTTTCGACCACGTGGACATACGAATCGGGATCGGGCTGCTCGTGGGGACGCAGCATTCGATCACCCTTGACGTCGGTCTGGGCGCAGCATCCGACGAGATCCTCCCTCTGAAACCGTTCAAGCCACTTCTTAAAATTTTCATGGTACTGGGTAGCGCCTTTGTTCTGCGTGTCTGCCTCGTAGGAGACGGTGTAGATGGCGTTCGATGCATCGACGCCCATGCAACGCTGCGTGCAGCCGCCTACGACCTGGCAGATGAACCTCGTCATGTCCTGTTTCTTATGAAGATCCTCCTTGTTCTGGTGAATGTGACAGAAACGGTTGATCTTTTCGCCGGTCAAATGCGAGGTGGCCGTCATGAGCCCCTCGTATTCGGGCATCTGGGCAAGGTCAAAGGTCTTTCCCATGACATTGAAACTCGGAATGAACCTTTCATCGTCACGCCCGATCTTTTCACCGCTGAGGAACAGATTCCTCTTCATTTTGCCGAGACGCGCGATATATTGCTCTTTCGTTCGCATTTTCGTTTCACCTCCGTTCACCCATAAGGGCTCCTTTACTTCACCATCAATTTCGGCAGCCAAAGGGCGATCTCCGGGAAAATGATGACAATAGCAAGCCCGATACCCTGAATAATCACGAATGGCACGATCGATCGGTAGATATCGGTCATTGTTATCCCGGGCGGAACGATGGCCTTCATATAGAACAGGTTGAACCCAAAAGGAGGGGTCAGGTAACCCATCTCCATGTTCATGATGAAAAGGACGCCGAACCAGAGGGGATCGAATCCCAGGGCCGTAATGACCGGGACAAAGACGGGGGTGCAGATCATGATGATGCCCACCGGGTCCAGGGTACAACCCAGGATAAAAAAGATGACCTGCATGGTGATCAGGATGGCCCAGCGCCCTCCGGGGATGGACATCATGATGCGTTCCATCAGGACATGCGCCCCCGTGCCGGTGTAAACGGCCGTGAAACCATAGGCGCCGATAAGGATCCAGACGATAAGCGCGGTAAGGGCGGCGGTCCGGAAACACGACTCCTTGATCAAAACCCAATTCAGTTTACGATAAACCACCGCCGAAATGAGCGCCCCTATACAGCCAAGGGCGGAGGCCTCGGTCGCGGTGCAAACCCCTGCATAAATAGATCCCAGCACCATGATGATAATCATCACCGGCAACAGCACCGCCCTGAGGGAGATCAGTTTCGCCCGCCAGGAGACTCTTTCTGCCGCGGGAAGGGGAGGCCCCAGGGCGGGTTGGAAGCGACAGCGGATGCCGATGTAAAGGATGAAGAGAGCAGCGAGCAGAAGACCGGGCAATATACCACCGGCGAATAGCCCCCCGATGGAGACCCCGGTAAGGGTCGCGTAAAGAATCATCGGTACGCTGGGAGGAATCAATATCCCCAGCGCCCCTCCGCCGGAGATGCAACCCATCGCAATGGTTTTATCATAGCCCCGGCTGAGCATGGCCGGGAGGGCGATGATCCCCATCGATACCGTTGCCGCCCCGCTGATCCCGGCCATCGCGGCGAATATGGTGCAGATGATCACGGTGCCGATGGCGAGCCCGCCCGGCAGGGGGCCCATCCAGCGGTGCATCAGGGTGTAAAGGTCATCGGCCACTCCCGCCCTTTCTAAGATCATCGACATAAAAATAAAGAGGGGGATGGCCAGCAGGGTAAATTTCCCCATGGATGCATAGGCTTGCGTTGTGATCAGGTAAAGGCCTCTGTCTCCCCAGAGAAGATAAGAACCGGCCACCCCTACGCCTCCCAGAACAAAAGCCAGCGGAAGGCCCAAAGCCAGGAAGAGGATAAGGGCTCCGAAGAGCAGAACAGTGATCCATTCAATGCTCATGGCGCATCCTTCTCCTCTCCGGTAATGGCCGCTTTGATATCCCCGATATATTTGACCAGGCCCTGCAGCAGGAGAAGCAAAGCGCCCAGCGGGATCAACATCTTAAGCGGATAGATGGGCGGGGCAAAAGCGGTCGGTTCCGTCTCCCGATAGAGGAAAGAATCCCAGGCCATCTCCCCTCCCTTCAGCAAAATCACCCCGCAAAAGGCGAAAAAGAGGAGCCAGGTGAACAGATTGATTATGGCCTTGGTGCGGGGCTTGAAGCGCTGGTATAAAATATCCACATTCACATGTCCGTTCCGTTGCTGGAGATATCCCCCCAGCAGAATGACGTAGGCGCCATAGACCATCTGGGAAATTTCGTGAGCCCAGACGGTCGGGCTGTTGAAGAGATACCGGGCGACGATCTCATACACGATCACGCCTACGAGAACGAGAATAAAAAAACTGACTGCTTTGCCGATCAGCTCATTCATCCGGTCGATCGCTTTAAAAAACATCTTCATGAGAAGCCTCCCCTGCAAAGTGAAAGCGCAAAAGGATCGTCTTTTATCGGGATCCGATCACTCGATATAACGAAGCTTTCTCAAGTAATCCTTAAGCATGCCGATGGCTTTGGCCGAATCGGCGTCTTTGGCCGCGACCTTATCCCACTCCTTCATCGCCGCCGCCATCATTTTTTTCTGCTCTGCGGGCTCCAGGGTCGATACCGTGACCCTGTAATCCTTGATCATGGTATCCAGGGCTTTGCGCTCATCGCCCACGTACTCTTCCGTCCGTTTGTATACCCTATCCTTCAGCGCCTTATCGAGGATCGTCTGCAGATCCTTGGGCAGGGAGTTAAAGGCATCCCTGTTGATGATGATCACATCGGTGCCGGCCATGGCCAGATCGGGTTGGATGTAGTACTTGGCCACCTCGGCGAGTTTCATGCTCAACGCACCGCCGGCAGCCCCCCAGTGCGCCCCGTCGATGACGCCCGTCTGCAGGGCCAGATAAAGTTCCTCCCCGGGAATCAGCGTGGGGACCGCGCCCAGATCCTTGAGCATATCGGCAATCGCCCCGGAAGAGCGGATTTTATATCCCTTGAAGTCGCTGATCTTGTGGATCGGTCTTTTACCGATCATCGCCGTGGGATAGATCTTCTCCGTGTAATAGAGCAGGTTATGCTTGGCGTGGGCGTCTTTCAGCATCTGTTCGAATCCGAGGTTGAAATGAAAATCCAGACCCTCTTTGGCATTTCGGAAAGTCATCGGACAGTTGGCCGCTACCGCCGCGATCGGAATAATGCTCATCCAGTAGATCGGGGCTGCCGTCGCTCCTTCAATCGTGCCTTTGCGGCAGACGGCAAATATGTCCTTGGATGGAACCATGGCCCCGGCCGGATGGAGCGTGATCTGCAGCCGTCCCTTGGTCAGCTTGTTCAGATCCTGATCGAAGAAATTTTTCAGCGGCTTGAAGGATGCGCTGCCGGCCGGCCAGTGAGACTGAAAATTCCATTTATAGACCTTTTGGTCCGCCGGCTGCTGGGCCACGGTGACGCCCGTCGTAAAAACCATCAGGAAACCGATTAAAAGGGTACAAAACACTCTTTTGTTCATTTCAAAACCTCCTTTTCCGTTAGGGTTTCAGAAATAATCACGGCTTTTTCGCTTCCATGCGGCTCGCTGTTGCTTACCCCATTTTTCTCAGCTCTCTCCTCAATATTTTACCGACCGCGCTCTTGGGCAACGCGTCCATTAGCCGAATCGATTTCGGTCTCTTAAAGGCGGGTAATCTCTCCTTGCAGAAATCTATCAGTTCCCCTTCCGTGGCTGCGTTTGCGGTTTTTAGGACAACAAACGCCTTTACCGCCTCCCCGTAAACCGGGTCGGGGATGCCGATAACGCCAGCTTCCAGCACATGAGGATGCATATGGAGAACATTCTCTATCTCCTTCGGGTAAATATTCTCCCCCCCACGGATGATCATGTCCTTCTTTCTATCCGTGATGTAAAGGCAACCATCTTCGTCTGCATACCCTATATCGCCGGTGTGAAGCCATCCGTTCCGGAGCACTTCGGCTGTCTCCGCAGGTTTATTCCAGTAACCCTTCATAACTCCCGGCCCTTTGATTACGATTTCTCCGACCTGGCCGGTAGGAAGCTCACAGTCTTTTTCGTCAAATATCTTGATCGCATTGCACTTCTGATAACATTTGCCGATGGAGCCGTATTTAGGCGGCCTTCTACACGCGATGTTGCCGCAGTTGACGGTGGTTGCTTCGCTCAGTCCATACCCTTCCCAGATATCTATGCCGTATTTCTCCAGCCAATTGCGGGCTACCTCCATGGGCATAGGGGCGGAGCCGCAGATGCAGTTCTTCAGGGAGCTGAGATCATATTTGGAGGCAGCGGGGTGGTTCAGCAGTTGAATGTACATGGTGGGTACAGCGCGTAATTCGGTGATTTTGAATTGCTCGATACACTTCATCGCTTCCTCTGTGTCCCACCGGCGTATCAAGACCAGCTTCCCTCCTGTTATGAACTCGAGATTCAAAGCGAATACCCCGTACCCATGGAACAGGGGAAGCGCTATCAAAGAGACACGGTTCCGGGTGACGCCAAATACCTCCGCTTCCCCGGCAGTCATTTCGTCCTGTCCGTCATCGCGCCTTTCGATTTTACCTCTGGCGCCGACGCCCCAGGCGTCCAGCAAAACCAATTCATAATATCCGGTGACGTGGGTATACCAGTTGTAATGGGTGAGCATCACGCCTTTCGGATTTCCCGTGGTGCCCGCGGTATATATGATGACGGCGGTATCGTGGTTGTCCGTTTCCTCGATGATCAACCCATCCAAACCGTTTTGAATTATTTCATCGTAGGATAAAACGTCCTTCGGGACTTCATTGCCAATCAGTATCAAATACTTAAGCTCTGTTGCCTCGCGGCGGGCTTCGCTTATGCGGTCGATGTAATCTGCACTGCTCACCAGGGCGGTGATGCCCGCGTCGCGATATATATGGGCAAGTTCGTGTATACGCAGTGAAGGATTCACCGGAACCAGTATGGCCCCGATCTTGAAAACAGCGAAAAATGTCTGTATGAGTTGGGGACAATTCGGCAGTTGAACGCCCACACGGTCTCCCTTTTTGACGCCCAGACTTTTGAATGCACTCCCCAACCTGTTGGAAATACGGTTCGTTTCGACATTGGTATGCCATCGCCCTTCAAAATTGACAAACCTGTATTCACCAAATCTTTGAATATTGTCCTCTGCCAGCCTTCCAATATTCATCGTCCTATTTCCTTCCACACCAGAAACTATCCATAATATCTTGCCCTTGCATACGCCGAGGATACGGAAACACGTCTTGTGCACCAATAAATTTCTTTGTCAAAACCAGTTGCGGGAGGGTGGAACTTCACTCCGGTCGTGCGGACAGGGTAGCGAAAATAACCTCAAAAGACTTGCAGTGGTACTGTCGATTTCAGGAAGCTATACATAACATAATCTGATTTTCTTAAAGGTGTTGATGCGTTATGCTGAGTGAACTATATGCATAAATTTCTGTATCCGTCAAGTTGTTATTCGACACGGATCGCGGTACGATTTGCTTTTGAGATGCGGTTCTGTTATCCTGTTGCAAGGAACCGAGGATTCAGCCATGAAAGAAATTGCACCATCGATCCTGTCGGCGGACGGAAGCCGGCTCGGGGCGGAGATCGCGGCCGTCGAGGCGGCTGGGGCGGATATGATCCATATCGACGTGATGGACGGCCATTTCGTCCCCAACCTCACGCTCGGACCGGGGCTCGTCGCTTCGCTCAGGAAAACGACCCGTCTCCCCTTGGACGTCCACCTGATGATCGAAAATCCCGAGCGGTACATCGAGGCCTTTGCGAAGGCGGGGAGC
>Ga0208373_1003996_pt1 | contig 13812 bp, 13 predicted proteins | sample RifOxyC2_FD_184036 | JGI IMG/M metagenome (GOLD analysis project Ga0208373, IMG submission 184036) | Soil microbial communities from Rifle, Colorado - Rifle Oxygen_injection C2 (SPAdes) | ecosystem: Environmental > Terrestrial > Deep subsurface > Rock core/Sediment | place: Rifle, Colorado...
TGTTTTGAATTGTTAAGTGCATGGCATTCATAATTATCATTGTAGCTCCAATTGCAAAACTGAAAATGATGGTTATCAGTAAATTTTTGGTGAAATTGGTAATTTTAGTTAATTTTTCAGCGATTTGGATATTGTCATTGTTATTTTCTAAGCTTAAAAAATATGAAAAAAAATCACTTTCGCTTATTTTTTCTAGTACGGTTTTGTGTTGAGATGGATCTTTGGTAGTAATAGTTATACTGGCTGGAAGTGGATTCTCTATGCCGTATTCTTCAAAAGGATTAGAGCGATTCGGATATTTTTGTAATATTGAATCTAAAGCTGATTCTTTTGAGGTGTAGATGACTTGTGCTGTTTCAGGATATTTTTGGATTTCGTAAATCATTTGCTGGACATTTAAATATTCTATTTCGTTTTTTAAATACAAAATTATATCTACTTTTTTATTTAATTCTTCAATGCCTGATTTAGTTAAAATGTGAATTGTGAGGATAATATAAAATATAAATACAATCAAAGTGATGATCGCTAACGTCGCAATAGATAAAATTTTATTTCTCCATAAATTCTGGAAAGCTGTTAATACTGATCGTTTAATTGAAATTGGGATGGTCATGATTGTTTTGATTTTATGATTGATGATTTGAAAATGTTTGGTTTAAAACTATCGATTCTTATTATTTCAGCATCAAGGTTGATTTCTATTAGTAGTTTAGGAATTGTATAAGTAAAGGCGAATTGATCATATCCAAAAATAATTATATCAGGACGAAATTTTTTAATGGCTTTATATTTGTCTTCAGTATCGCCAAGTACGACCTTATCAACTATTGCTAAATTTTGTATCGCTTTTAGCCTGTCTTTTTCATTTTTTTCAGGCAAGGAATTTTTCACTTCCAATACTGTTTCGTCTTTAGCTACGACTACAATTAGGAAATTTCCATGTTTTTTTGCTTCTCTAAATAAATAAAAATGTCCTTCATGCAATCCATCAAATGTTCCAAAAACCATTACTTTTTTCATTCTTTTATATTTTATCAGGAGTAAAAAGATTAAAATATATTAATATTATAAATAAAATCGCGCCTAACATAATGAGTGTTGTGTCTAATAATTTACTTGTGTATTGATGTTTAAGGAAAAATAATTTTATTGAACTTAAGCCGTAAATACTTCCTGACATCACAAATGGTATGTCAAAACTATTATTGATTAAATAATTGGTATTTATATAATAATTATTAAAAAGCAAAATGCCTGAAATTATATGAATAAATCCGATTACAAAGAAAAAACATAAAGCTGTGATTTGAAGATTTTGGATCGTTTTGAGATGAAGGGAGTCCATGAGAAAAGTAATTACCAATTACAATTTAATTATATACACTTGACCTTGAACATACAATACGGTTAATTTATTTAGGGTTTTATATTTTAAAATTTCCTTGTGTTAACAAAAGATGAAGTTAAATATATTGCGCATTTAGCACGTTTGAAATTAACAGAAACGGAAATTGAAAAATTTACTGGACAGTTACAGGGAGTTTTGAAATATATGGATATTTTAAATGAAGTTGATACGGAAAATGTTGAAGAAACCTCTCAGGTTACCGGACTTTTTAATGTAAAAAGAAAAGATGAAGTTACGAACCAGGAGTACGTGGATGAAGTGCCAGAATTTTTGAAATCTTCTCCTTGTTCGATTGAAAGAAGGCAGATAAAGGTGCAGGGAGTGTTTGAATGATAAGTCGCCGTAACAAAATAAATTTTAAATTATGGATTTAAATACCTTAAATATTGTTTCAGCGGCAAAAGGGCTTCGGGAGAAGAAATTTTCTTCTGTTGAACTTACTAAGGCTTGCCTGAATCAAATTGAAAAAAGAGATAAAGATATTAATGCTTTTATTACTGTTTGTCAGGAATCAGCTTTGAAAGAGGCTGAGGAAATTGATAAAAAATTTAATGCGGGAGAAGATTTACCAAAATTAGCAGGTATTCCTTGTGCTATTAAAGATAATTTTAATACAAAAGGAATTAAAACTACTTGCGCTTCAAAAATTTTAGAAAATTTTGTTCCTACTTATAATGCAACTTCGATTCAGAAATTGAAAGAGCAGGGAATGGTTTTATTGGGAAAGACAAATTTGGATGAATATACGTGCGGAGCTTCATGTGAACATTCTTATTTTGGTCCGACAAAAAATCCTTATGATTTGGAAAGAGTTTCTGGAGGATCATCGGGTGGTTCGGCGGCAGGAGTGGCATCAAATATGTGTTTATATGCATTAGGTACTGATACGGGAGGATCGATTCGTCAACCAGCTTCTTTTTGTAATGTTATTGGTTTAAAGGTAACTTACGGTAGAGTTTCTAGGTTTGGTGTAACATCTTTTGCAAGTTCTTTTGATACTATTGGTCCACTTACAAAAACAGTTGAAGATGCGGCGATAGTTTTGCAGGCAATTGCTGGAAAAGATTCTTTGGATGCGACTACTCCAGGAAAAGAAGTTCCTGATTATAGATCATTTTTAGATAAAAATATTAAAGGATTAAAAATTGGCGTGCCAAAAGAATATTTTGGAGAGGGGATAAATAGTGAAATTGCAGAAATGATACAAAAAGCTTTGAAAGATTTAGAAAAAGAAGGTGCGATTTTAAAAGAAATATCACTTCCTATGACTAAATACGGTATTGCGTTATATTATATAATTGCACCAACAGAACTTAGCGCTAATTTAGGCAGATTTGATGGTTTACGGTATGGCAGGAAAGGAGAAGAACAAGCAAAAGATTTGATCGATCAGTATTGTATTTCACGTGGAGAGGGATTTGGAGATGAGATTAAAAGAAGAATTATGATTGGGACGTATGTTTCTTCATCTGGATATTACGATGCATATTATAAAAAAGCTCAAAAAGTACGTACTTTGTTTATTAAAGATTTTAATAAAGCGTTTGAAAATGTTGATGTTATTTGTGGTCCCGTTTCCCCAATTCCGCCTTGGAAATTTGGAGAAAATGATAATAATCCGTTAGCGGAATATTTGGCTGATTTAATGACTATACCTGCTTCGTGTGCTGGCATTACTGGTATATCAGTGCCTTGTGGTAAAGATTCAAAGGGACTTCCTGTGGGTTTGCAAATTTTGGCACCGCAATTTGAGGAAGGAAGACTTTTTCAGACTGGAAGAGCGTATGAGAGAATAGTGGTTCGTGATTCGCCCGCCTGAATGACATTTGTGTCGGGCAGGTGATTCGTGATTCGAAGTGTAGAAAAATTGAAAATTTTTCTAATAAAGACGAACCACGAACCACGAACCACGAATTACAGTATCACGATAGAAGTTCTATTATCCATTTATTTTCTTTTTGAAAAATTCTTCCTGCATCTGTTTCTTTTTTATCCCAATAACTTGGAAGCAATTTTTTTAAATTTTCTAATTCTTTTTTTGCATTTTCGTTTTGTTTGAGTTTTTTATAAATTTGATACGCAATTTTATAAGTTGTAATAGAATATGGATTTAGTGTTTTAGCTTGATTTAATTTTTCTGTAAAAAGTTTTTGATCTCCGTTGATTGCGGAAAACCATGCTTCTAAAATTGGGATTTCAGCATCTTTTGAATGGCTGAGTTTTTTTGCTTGAATTAAATAATTTTTGATTTCGGTTCCAAATTTTTTATTTTGTTCTGAGGCAAGTAGAAGTTCAGCGGTTTGGAGTAAATAAATTCTGTCGTATGGATAAATTTGAATTGATTTCTGAAATTCTGTTAGTGCTTGAGTGTAATTCTTTTCTTTGAGAAAAGTATTGCCTTTGGAATAGTTTATGTTTGCTTGCAAATGATTTAATTGCAGAAAGGTAGATGTTAAGAGGATGAGGGAAAGGAAGGCGGGAAAGAATTTGGGGCGTATGTCGGGGCGTATGTCGGGGCGTATGTCGGGGCGTATGTCGGGGCGTATGGCCATACGCCCGTACGAGAAAAGCGTATCGTTTTTTTCATTTGATAATAATCCTATTGTGATCCAAAAGAATATGCCGGTTGTGATAGTTTCGAAGCCGAAAAGATTTGTGATAGCGTAGCCGATGAGGCTTAATGCAAAATAAAAATTTAATGAGTTTTTTTCAGATTTCAGATTTTTTATAATTAATAAAATTAGGAAAGCATAAAAAATAATCATTCCAAAAGGTCCTGTTTTTATCCATAAATCTAATATTTGGTTATGCGCACTGTCTATTCTGGCCGTTATTTTTTCATATTCCCATAGTTTCGGATCATTAAATTGCGGATAAATAAATTGAAAAGTTTCTAGTCCATAACCAAGTGGCCGAGCTTTAATCATTTTTATAGTTTGAGTCCAGATTATTTGCCTAGCTTTTGTTGAGCGACCTAATTCAAAAGAATTTGAATAGCGAGAGTGAAAAGTGTAGGTAATGAATAGGATTAAGAAAAGAATAATTGCACCGTAGAGATATGTCGTAGCATGTCTGTACGGTGCAGTTGAAAATATTGAGATCTTACGATTTGATTTTTTAATTAGCCAGATAATGCTGATGATTATTAAAGCGAGAAGGCCAGCTTTGCTGGAGGTTGAGATTAAGACGATTAGATTTAAAATAGAGAATAGAAAATAGAAAATTTTGGTGCGGAAATTTTGGCGCGCATAGGCTTTTGCGTATTCATATAAGAGAATAGGGAGCGTTAGGATGATAAAGGCGGCCAGCCAGTTCGGATTCCCTAGGGTTCCGAATGTTCTGCCTAAAAATTCTTCTGAGAGCCAAAGATTTTGAAGCGGATCTAATTTTAAAATTTGTAACAGTCCATAAATAATGACAGCAAAATTTGAATATATTATGGTTTTGATAATTTTTGGTTTATCTTCAGTTGTGAAAAAAGCGGTGATAAAAATGAAAATGCTGAAATAAATTAATTGAGTTAATAGTCCTTGCATTTGGCTTCCGGCTCCAAAAAAACTTGATAGCGGAGAAATAGAAAATATTGTATATAAAATTAAAATGAAGAAATACAATAAAATTAATTTATTGCTAGTCTTTTTCCAAAAATAGTGAAACCAATTGAAGTCTTTTTCCGTATTTATTATAAGTAAGAAAGAAATTCCTAAACTTAAAGTGATTATAAAAAGTTTTAGAATAGTAAACGTAAGCCAAGCTGATGGCCAAAAAAGAATAGTGCTTAAAAAAATGCCTAGACAGAAAGTGTTGATGTAGTGCAATGATTTAGACAACTTTAGAAGTTTATGATAAAATAAAAAGAAATTAAAATTTTAGTTTTCTTATATGCTAGACTTACTGCACAATAATATTTCTACTGCAATTTCCATATTTTGGCTACGGCTTTGTAAAAATTTTTCAACATATATGTCGTATATGCTGAAAAATTTTTACTTTGCCTCGCTCAAAATCTGAAAATTTCGTTACGAAAATTATTGTGCAGTAAGTCTATTATATTAATTTTTAAAATAATGTTAAATCTTATAGAAAAGTATGGGGAAAAAATCCTTTGTGCAAGTGTTTTAGTTGCGGTTTTGATAGTAGGTATAATTTCGCGCATTCAGCCTGATATTTTGACGGCGAATGCTCTTGTTGCTTCATCATCTAATGAAATTTCTGATTTTTATATTAAACCAAGCATTGTAACTATTGATATTGGGCAAAGTTATACATTTTATAGTTATGGAATCGTTTCAACTGGCGAGGTACATTTAGTAAGCGATTGGAATATTGAAAGTGGAGAAAATTTTATTGAGCAGGGAGCATGCCAATATTTAAATAATAGTTGTACTATAAAAGCAAAAAAGACCGGAAATGTTGTTTTGGAAGCGGAATATAACGGAAAGACTGATACAACTTATATAACAATTACTAATGATGTTGTTGATAGTTCAGTAAATAGTTCTGGAGATAATAATCCCGTTAGTTCTTCTGACCCTAAATTTTATGTCGAACCAAGTGAAACTACTATTTCGCTTAGTATGTATTATGATTTTGTTTCTTATGCAGAATATTCAACTGGAGCAGTGCAAATAGAAAGCGTTTGGTCGCTTGATAAACCTGACTTGGCTGAATTGCATGATTGTAATGGTTCAGCTTGCAGAGTATATGCTGGAGTTGAAAGTGGAGATGTGGTTTTAACGGCAAAAGCTAAAGTTGGGGATCAATATAAAGAATCAAGTTCGATTATTTCTATTGCCGGAAGATTAAAAAATCCATTTAGTGATGAAATTCCTGATTGGGCGGAAGAAGAAATTATTCAACTTTATAGTCGTGATATTATTAGTGGTTATAATGATGGTCGTTATGGAGCTAGTGATCCTGTAACAAGAGGACAGTTTGTGCTCCTCGTTCAAAGACTTTTGAAATATATGAATTTATATGATTCTGATGCTCTTGATAATGAAAATTGTAATATTTTTGATGATGTAAAAAGCGATCATTACGCTTATCAAGCAATTTGTTACGCTAATAAATTTGGTTGGTTGGATATAGTTCCATCAGATTCAAGAAATTTTAGGCCTGATGAACCATCAACTAGAGGGGTTACAAGTTATACGATTTTATCGAGTATTTTGGATGATTTATTAGAAGAGTTAAGTATGGATGAATCTGTTATTAAATCTTACGGATATGAATTTATAGATGTGCCGGCAAATCATAAGTATGCGCTTTCAATCGGAGCGGTAAATTTTTATGAAATCATGACTGGACAAGGAGACGGAACAAAATTTGAACCAGACAAGACTTTGAATCGAGCAGAGGCGGCGGTGGTGCTTTGGAGAATTAAAAATGCACTTAAATAAACGTTCTTAAAGATTTTGACTTATATTAATTTTTTCAATATTATGTTAGCATATTAACACGCTAATTTTTTATCATGCTAATTGAAAAAGAGTTGAAAACTAAGGTGGCTAAGGATTTTTGGAAAGCAGTTTTGAATTTGAAAACGGAATCTGAGTGCGAAAAGTTTTTTCGCGATGTAGCGACTTTATCAGAATTAATGGCTATGTGCGAGAGATGGCAGGTAGCGAAAATGGTTGATAAAGGCATTTCTTATCGTGAGATTAATCAGCAAACAGGTGTTTCTACAGCAACAATAACTAGAGTTGCGCATTGGTTAAATTATGGAACGGGAGGATATAAGTTGATGCTTGAAAAAATGAAAAATTAAATTGTTATAGGTTTTCTATAATTTTAGTTTGGCCTATTTTTGGACAAATAACGAATCTTATTTGATTGTTTTTTACTTTTTTGTCTTTTAGCATTATTTTTTGAATTTTTTCTGTAGTAAATCGAGCTGGAATTTCAGTTGGAAGAAATGCTTTATTGAATAATTTTTTTATTCGATCGGCATCTATTTTATCCATTAAAGATTTTTTTAAAGCGCGTTTATTCACTTCTATCATCCCCATGGCAATTGCTTCACCATGCTGGATATTGAATTTGCTTAAAATTTCTAAAGCATGTCCGACTGTATGACCGTAATTTAAGATCATTCTTAAATCCTGTAATTCTTTTTCATCTTTTTCTACAATTGCACCTTTAATCTCGCAAGATTTTTTTATAATATATTCAAGGACTTTATGATTATGTTCAAAACATTTTTGCACATTTCCTTCCAAATATTCAAAGAAATTTTCGTCATAAATACAACCGTATTTAATTACTTCAGCTAGTCCATTTGAGATTTGTCTTTTAGGAAGTTTTTCTAAAATATTTGTATCCATATAAACTTTTTTTGGCTGATAAAAACTTCCGATTAAATTTTTACCAACATCAAGGTCGACTCCTGTTTTTCCGCCAATTGATGAGTCAACCATTGCCAAAATACTGGTAGGAATTTGGATAAAAGGAATACCGCGCATAAAAACTGAGGCGAGAAAAGCGGCAACATCACCAACAACACCACCTCCTAGAGCAATAATGGCATCAGAACGATTATAGTTTTTGTGAATAAGTTTCGTAGCTAGTTTTCGAATCGTAGCTAGATTTTTACTTTTTTCACCTTTATGAAAGCTAAAAAGATCGCATTTAATATCATTTTTGCGTAGAGTTTTTTTAAGTTCCATTCCAAATAAAGATTGAACGGCTGAATCAGTGATAATAGCGTATTTAGATCCCCAAGATTTCTCTTTTAAATCTTTGATTATTTGAGGGAGCAAATCTTGGCCTATCAGAATGTCGTAGGAGGAATCAATAGTTTTTTTGAGGGAAATGTGAAGGGTAGACATGAAAATGAGAAAAGGATAAAGAAAAAAGAGAATAAGGAATTGGTAATTGGTAATTGGTAATGGGAGATTGGGAATCACGAATCACGAATCACGAACCACGAATCACGTTTAAAGCGTTCTTCCCATCGCTTCTGCTATTTTTTCTGCTTGAGCGATCATCATTGGGTAGGTTTCGTCAGTTAAAGCTTGAGCGCCATCACAGAGGGCTTCTTCTGGGTTGCAGTGAGTTTCGGTAATAATTCCGTCTGCACCTGCGGCAATAGCGGCGTAAGTCATAGCTGGAATAATATCAGCTTTGCCTGTAGCGTGGCTTGGATCAGCAATGATTGGTAAATGGGTTTCTTTTTTTAAGAAAGCGATCGCGTCAATATCAAAAGTATTTCTTAAACTGGTTTCAAAAGTTCTAATACCGCGGACGCACATCATTACTTCTGAATTTCCTTCTTTCATAATGTATTCAGCCGCTAATAAAAATTCTTTTAAAGTCGCAGACAGCCCTCTTTTGAGCATTACTGGTTTTTTGGTTTGGCCGACTTCTTTAAGCAAGTCAAAATTTTGCATATTTCTGGTGCCGACTTGAAGAATATCAGCATATTTTGCAACTGTTTCAACGAGATCAACACGCATAATTTCTGTAACAACAGCCATATTTAGCCTGTCAGCAGTTTTTCTTAACATTTTGAGACCTTCCTCGCCTAATCCTTGGAAATCATATGGTGAAGTTCTTGGCTTGTATGCGCCTCCTCTCAAAATTCTAGTACCAGCGGCGGCTACGATTTCAGCTGACTTGTCTAATTGTTCTTGGCTTTCTACAGCACAAGGACCAGACATCATGGCTATTTGTTTAGTGCCGATTTTTACGCCATTTGGAAGTTTTATTATCGTATTTTCATATTTTGTCTCGCGAGCAACAAGTTTATATGGAGCTAGTACTGACATTACATCGCTTACTTCTGGAAATGACATTAAGTGGCTTCTATTCAGGGTTCTTTCGTCGCCAATTACCGCGATTACTGTTCTTTCCGTGCCATATAGAGGAGCTGGAGTTAGTTTGACTGATTCAATATAATCAATCATATGCTGAATGCTTTGTTTGGAAGCGAATCTTTTCATTACGATTATCATATTATTTGAGGTTAAAGGGTTAGAAAGTTTAATGTTTTTTATTGTTTCAATGCTTGAAATATTGATTTTAATTTTTTCAAGATCCGTTATGTGATTTGAGTTTAGCATGTTTTTTTGAATTAGTGAATAAAAAATTTCTACAAAGATTTTTGTTTTTGAATTGCCAGTAGGCGAAAATTGGATTTTTGCATCCAAATTTTAAAAATTTGTTTTGCATATAAAAGTAAAGTTAATGAATAAGTGACATACAAAAAAATCTCCTTTTGATGAGGAGATTTAATTATTTGAAATAATTTTAACGCACTAAGATATCCTCACCGGTTGGAGATTAAAATAATAAAACCAAAAATTGAAAAAATTTTGTAGTGCGTTCATTTGAAAAATAAATTACACTATTATTGTAGCGATAATTTTTTAATTTTGCAAATTTTTATGTTTGTTGATACCCATTGTCATTTGAATGTTGAAAATTTTGCAAAAGATTTTGATGAAGTTTTAAAACGAATGAAAAAAGCTGGGATTTCACAAGTTATTAATGTCGGATGTGATTTAAAAACTTCTCAAAAAGGTATAGATTTGGCGGAAAAATATGATTTTATGTATGCGACTGTTGGCCTTCATCCGCATGAAGCAAAAGATTTCACATCGGACCTTTGGGCAAATTTAGAATCTTTAGCGCAAAATAAGAGAGTTATAGCAATTGGAGAAGCTGGTTTAGATTTTTATAGAAATTTATCAACTAAAGAGGAACAGGAAAAAGTTTTTAAAAAGCAGTGTGATTTGGCGAAAAATTTAGATTTACCGTTAATTATACACTGTCGAGATGCCTACGAAGAGATGTATAAAATTTTAGTTCAAGAAAAAGCAAAAAAAGTTATTTTTCATTGTTTCGCCGGTAATTTAGAGTTTGCGAAAAAGATTTGGGATAGAGGTTGGGCAAGTGCTTTTGGAGGGATGTTAACTTATCCGAAAAATGAAGATTTAAGAGTGATTGCGAAGATTTGTCCTGATGATTTATGGCTGATTGAAACAGATTGTCCGTATTTATCGCCACAAAAATTTCGAAGCGAAAGAAATGAACCGGCCTACATGATTGAAACTGCCAAGGTTTTGGCAGAACTTAAAAGAGTGGATTTGCAAGATTTGGGAAAAATAGAGGAAAGGAATGTTGAGAAAATTTTTGGAATTAAGGCTCCAAGTAAAAAATAACTTTCAGATATACTCATCATAACATAGATGATATTAGGATGATATTTTAGATTTAAATTGTTTAGGTCATAAAACAAGAACTTTTGTTGAATTTTAGAAGACGCTATCTATCAAATAAATCACTCCCAAAGCTTAATTTAGCATTTTATCGGGATCAAAAATAGTGAATGATCAGCTTAAAATATTTGACAGAATATGCAATATAGGCATATAGTTAAATTTGTAATTTTTACAAATGGAAAATTTATATAAAAATTTAGTTAATGTAATGGCACGCAGACGCAATTTGAGTCGATCTCAGATGCTGCGTTAGTTTTGTATTCACAATTTTATAAAATAGCAAGCCTTTGAGATCAGTTCTCAGGGGCTTTTTTATTATTTAATTTCAAAATTATTATGAAAAAATATCCAACAAAGAAACAAATACGTTGTAGATTTTATAAAAAACCTCGGAGTCTGCGTGATTTTGTATATTCAATTTTACAAAGCCTCTGAGGTTAAGCCAAAGAGGCTTTTTTTATTGCTTAATTTTAATTTAACAAAATGAAAAAAATAATTCTTGCATTCTCAGGTGGTCTCGATACAAGCTTTTGTATCCCTTATTTAAAAGAGAAAGGATATGATGTAATAACTGTTACTGTAGATACTGGAGGCTTTAATAAAGAAGATTTAGAAAAAATTGCTAATAAATCAAAAGAATATGGGGCTATAAAGCATTATCAGATAGATGCAAAAGAAGAACTATACAAAAATTTTATAACTTACCTGATAAAAGCAAATTATCAAAAAGGAGGCGTTTACCCTGCCTGTGTAGGTCCTGAAAGAATAGTTACTGCAATCAAAATTGCAGAAATTGCCAAAGAAGAAAATTGTCAAATTATAGCTCATGGTTCAACTGGAGCTGGTAACGATCAAGTTAGATTTGATTTAGCTTTGCAAACTTTGATACCAAATTGTGAAATTATAACATCAATTAGAGATGAAAACTGGACTAGGATAAAAGAGGTCGAATTTCTTATAGCTCATGGTTTTGAAGTTTCTGAAAACACAAAAGATTATTCGATTAATGTAGGTCTTCTTGGCATCACAATAGGGGGTAAAGAAACCAAATTAACAAAAAGTAATGTGCCTGAAAATATCTTTCCAAATGTCAAAATTTTAGAAGAGGCAAATAATGAAAAACAGATTTTCAAAATAACTTTTCAGAATGGTCTTCCTGTAAAATTGGATGACGAGAGCTTATCTGGAATAGATTTAATAAAATCCTTAAATAAAATTGGTCAGAATAATGGATTCGGTAAAGATTATCATATCGGGACAACAATTATAGGGATAAAGGGCAGAATTGCATTTGAGGCACCTGCAATGAAAATACTTATCAAAGCTCATAGTGAACTTGAAAAGATTGTATTAACTTCAAAGCAAATTTTTTGGAAAAATACTCTAGGTATTATTTATGGAGATTTGGTACATGAAGGGCTTTATTTCGAACCTATTATAAAAGATATAGAAGCTTTTTTGGATTCATCAAATGTGTATGTTGAAGGAGAGGTTGTTTTAGAAATTTATAAAGGTAATCTATCGATTAACTCTATATCTAGTAAATATTCTCTGTTTGAAAGTAAAGTAGCAATTTATGGTGAGGAAAATTCTATGTGGAATGGTTTAGAAGCCAAGGCTTTTTGTAAATTATATGGTCTTGAAAGCAAGATTGCTTATTCCAAACAAAATCAATAAACGTACAGACAGATTTAAAGCTTATTTCTAACATTTAAATTTTAATTTTATGAAACATTTTATTACAGGAGCTGAATTCTCAAAAAAAGAGATACAGCAAATCATTAATCTCGCTATTGATTTCAAAAATGGTAAAAACACTTTTGATTTGAAAGGCAAAATTTTGACAGCAATTTTCGTGAATCCTTCTCTTAGAACAAGGCTTTCTTTTGAATCAGGCATGAAAAAACTTGGAGGTTTTATAAATATATTAGGAGGCGCTGACTCTTGGGATTTTGAATATGATGATGGCGCTGTTATGGATAAAGATAAACAGGAGCATATTAAAGAAGCGGCAAGAGTAATTTCTAGATATTCAGATCTAATTGCACTTAGAAATAGTCAGCTTATGACTAAGAAAAATAAACATGATAAGCAGGTAACTTGGGATAATTTAATAAAAGACACACCAATTAATCAGTTAGCTAAATACGCAACTGTGCCAGTCATAAATATGGAATCGAATATGTTTCATCCATGTCAGGCTATGGCTGATATGATGACAATTTTTGAGAAATTTGGATCTTTCCAAAAGAAAAAATATGTTTTGACCTGGGCGCCTCATCCGAAAGCTTTACCACTCGCGACTCCTCATTCACAAATGTTATTGCCAGCAATTATGGGGATGGATGTAACTGTTGCTTGTCCAGAAGGATTTGAATTAGACAGTTCTGTTATTGAATTAGCAAAAATTAATGGTGGGAAAGTCACTATTGAAAATGACCAGCAAAAAGCTTTTCAAAATGCAAATGTTATTGTCGCTAAATCTTGGGCTTCCTTAAAGTTTTTTGGAAATTTTGATCAAGAAAGTGAATATAGAAAAAAATTTACAAACTGGCTTATTGATGAGCAGAAAATGTCTTTAACCAATAAAGGCATTTTTATGCATTGTTTGCCAGTGAGAAGAAATGTTGTTGTTAGTGATGAAGTCATTGATGGTCAAAATTCTGTAATCATTGATGAAGCAGAAAATAGGATGTGGGTGCAAATGGCAATAATAACAAAATTGTTGCAACAAATTTAAAATTTAATATTTAAAATTTAAAAATTTATGAAAATACTCGTTGATAAAATTGGTTCGGTAACAAAGAACTTAAATCTTTCTTATGAACTTGAAATAACTGAAAGCATTCCTTCAGAAGAAGGAATCGTGATTGTAGCTGAAGTCTTGGAAGATAAAAAACAGTACAATCAATTGGAACTTCCAACAGGTAGGTTCTCTACCCTTAAAAAAGGGGATATTGTTGTTGTGGCTCTTGGTAATAGAAGAGCCTTAAAAGGCTTCGTAGGTAAAATTCCTGATCAAGTAAAAGTTAATGATGTGATTCATATTTCGCCCCTTCAAAAATCAAATGCATAAAAATTAGAAAAGGAGTAAGGTATTGAGATTTTAAATCTTAATCTCATAACCTTATGGCAAAACATTTAACTTTAGAACAAAGAGAATTGCTTCATGTTTTT
>Ga0208373_1003998_pt1 | contig 13800 bp, 14 predicted proteins | sample RifOxyC2_FD_184036 | JGI IMG/M metagenome (GOLD analysis project Ga0208373, IMG submission 184036) | Soil microbial communities from Rifle, Colorado - Rifle Oxygen_injection C2 (SPAdes) | ecosystem: Environmental > Terrestrial > Deep subsurface > Rock core/Sediment | place: Rifle, Colorado...
AACAGGAAATGTTATGAAATTGGGTCTCAAATTGAGCCCTTGGAGAAGCATCTCTGTCCGGGTTGCCAGGGGCATTTTGAGGCGGTCAAAAAAGGGCTGGATGATAACAAGATAAGTTATAATTTGAACAATCATCTGGTCCGTGGTTTTGATTATTATACTCGGACGGTCTTTGAGATAACGCATTCCGGGTTGGGTGCGCAGGATACGCTCTGCGGGGGAGGACGATATGATAACCTCATCGCAGAAATGGGCGGTCCGGCCACTCCGGCCGTCGGGTTTGGCATCGGCCTGGAGCGGGTAATTGACGTTCTGAATAGTATCGTTAAAAAGGAGATTGGTCAGCCGGCGCCGGCAGTTTATGTCGTGACTACGGATCAGGCCTTGGGCTCACAGGCGTTTCAGATGATAAAGCATCTGCGCGGGGAGTCAATCTGGGCTGATATGGATTATGAAGCCAAGAGCGTTAAGGCCCAGTTCAGGAGCGCTGACAAACTCAAGGCGCGGTTTGTGGTGGTTCTCGGACCTGATGAGCTGGCTAAAGGAATGGTTAAATTTAAGGAAATGGCCAGCGGTACAGAGAAGGAAGTAAAAGCCACAGAGATTGTGGATGAGATAAATAAAATATGCTCCGGTGTGATATCGGGGTCTAAGAAGCAGTAATGCCTTTATGAGTTAATAGGGGCTAACTGCTTCTAAGAAAAGGAGAGGGAGTATGAGGAATTTGGCAGTGCTCGGCAGTGTAATTTTGTTAGGAGGCAGCATGCTTATTGGTTGCGCCTCAAAGGGTTTTGTTCTTGAGGAAATCAAGAAGAGCAAGGAAGAAACTACTGCGGAATTATCCAAGCAGGTCAAGGATTCCATCGGCAAATTTGAGATGGAGGCGTCCAAGCGTATTGCTAGTATTGAATCCACCTATGCCCTTAAGAGTTATGTGGATACCCAGATGTATGACCGGGAACAGAAGATGATGAAGGATATAGAAAAACGGCTTGAGGATATCAAGGTTGCCCTTAAGGATTTAGCGGCCGTTAAGGAAGAAACGATGATGAAACTTAGCCAGAACCTTCAGGCCTCGGTTCAGATTCTTCTGAAGCAGTTAAACGCTCAGAAGGAGGGACTGGATATAGCCATAGAGGAATTAGAGAAGTTTATCGGCGCTGATAATGCCGCGCCGGTACATACACCGCCGGAAGAATCGCCGAAATAATATTTCGCGACGTCTACCCGCCGCCCCCATAAGCCCGATAAGACGGGCGACCGTCGGGTCGGGTAAGTTGTAGGGGCGGAGTATATGTAATATAAACAGGAAGTTTAGATGAGGAAAGGCGAGATTAAAATCGCTGCGGTGGTCTTGGCCGCGGGCAAGGGGACGCGAATGGATTCAGACCGTCCCAAGGTGCTTCATGAAATATGCGGTCAGCCGCTCCTCTATTATACGTTGAAGGCGTTGAAGGAGTTAGTCGAGTTAGAAAAGACTTATGTAGTCGTCGGCCACGAACGGGATAAGGTCAGGGATGTCTTTAAGAGTGAGGATGTTCAGTGGATTAACCAGGATCAGCTGAATGGTTCAGGCGATGCCTTAGCCAGGACCAGGTCTTTTTTGGAAGGATTTAACGGGTTGATTTTGGTTCTTTGCGGCGATACGCCACTGATGAGCGCTGATTTATTAAAGAAACTCATTCAGGCACATCTGGATTCGTCTTCTGGGACTTGCGCTACGATCCTTACTTGCGAATTAGATAATCCGGCCGTTTACGGCCGGATAGTGCGAGATAAAAAGGGGAATGTAAAAGGTATTGTTGAAGCCAAGGAAGCAACCGAGAAACAGAAGAAGATAAAGGAGATAAATTCCGGGACTTATGTTTTTAGCAATGCCGTTTTTATGGCATTGGCTAAAGTAAAGCCTAATCCCGTAAACGGCGAGTATTATCTGACCAAGGTAATAGATATTTTGGTTAAAGAAGGTAAGAGGATAAAAGGATTTTTGGCCGAGAGACCACTGGAATGTTTGGGTGTAAATACCCAGGATGAACTAAATACTGCCGGGTCAATAATGCGGCAGCGGATAATTAATGATTTTATTAAAGGAGGCGTAAGGGTTGTTGCTCCTGACAATACCTATATTGAGGAGGGAGTAACGATTGGTAAGGATACGGTTGTTTATCCTTTTACCGTCATACATTCTAATGTCGTAATTGGTTCTGGATGCGAGGTCGGGCCTTTTAGTCATTTAAGGAGCGGAACGGTCCTTGATGACCATGCGGAAATCGGCAATTTTACCGAAGCGAAGAAAACTAGGCTGGGAAAGCGTTCTAAGGCTAAGCATTTGAGCTATCTGGGTGATGCCATTATTGGCGCTAATGTAAATATTGGCGCCGGTACTATTACGGCGAATTATGATGGGGTGCGCAAGGAGCAGACCGTGATAGGAGATGGCGCTTCAACCGGCAGCGGGACAATCCTGGTGGCTCCCGTGAAGATGGGCAAGAATTCCAGGACCGGCGCCGGAGCGGTTGTTACCAAAGGTGATGACGTAGCTAATGGTGAGACCGTGGTTGGAATACCAGCCCGAAAGATTAGTTCCGGAGGTCCGGCTTAATCATTATCCTCCAAAGGCGGATCCGCCTCTGGCGGAAAATAAGGAGAAAAATAAAATGATGGGCTTAAGAAATCGGTTACAAGTTTTCAGCGGCAGTTCCAACGATGCTTTAAGCCGTAAGGTTTGCGCCAAATTAGGCGTCAAGATGGGTGATATCCATATTGGCACTTTCCCGGATGGCGAAATAGAGGTTAAGATTAATGACGATGTGCGCGGGGCGGATGTGTTCGTGATTCAGTCAACCTGCACTCCGAGCAATGATAATCTGATGGAGTTGATGATTATTATTGATTGCCTGAAGCGCGCTTCGGCTGAACGGGTGACCGCGGTACTGCCTTATTTCGGTTATGCCCGGCAGGACCGCAAAGCTGAAGGCCGTGTGCCTATCACGGCCAAATTAGTGGCCAATATGATTACGACAACCAGGGCTGATCGGGTTTTGACTATAGATTTACACGCGGCGCAGATACAAGCGTTCTTTGATATTCCGTTGGATCATCTTTACGCGGCGCCGGTGATGATAGATTATCTTCAGAGGCTTAATATTTCCAATATGACGGTGGTTTCGCCGGATGTGGGCGGCATAAAGATGGCGCGCTCATATGCCAAGAAATTGAATGCCGAACTTGCGATTGTGGATAAAAGACGCATTGGTTCCAGGCAGACCGAGGTAATGCATATTATTGGTGATGTGGCGGGTAAGAATGTTCTGCTGGTTGATGATATGATATCCACGGCTACCACCATAAGTGAAGCGGTAGAAGTGTTAAGAAACCAGGGCGCAAAAAATGTCTATGTTTGCGCCACCCACGCAGTCTTCTGCGGTAACGCCATAGAAAAACTAACTAAAGCCAAACCTAAGGAGGTAATCGTTACAGATACGATACCCTTGAATCCTTCTAAGGCCAGGCCGTTTATAAAAGTTTTGTCAATATCGGATTTGCTGGGTGAAACCATCAGGCGAATCCATAACAGCGAATCGGTGAGCTCGTTATTTATATAATAGATTAGGAGAAAGTGGATTTATGGAAACGATGTCAGTGAAGGCAGAATTAAGGGATAAGATGGGCAGCAAAGAATGCCGAAGGATGCGTCTTCAGAGTTTGGTTCCGGCCGTCATATACGGAGGCAAGGATGCCAATCAGGCATTAGTGGTGAATAAAAAAGAAGCGCTAAAATTACTCGGGCACAGTGCGCGCCTGATTGATTTGATACTTCCGAACAAGACCGAAAAAGTATTGGTAAAGGAACTTAAATACAATGCGGCTGATGAAGTCATTACCCATATTGATTTCGCCCGGGTAGCACTGGATGAATTTATCAATGTTCAGGTGGAGATTATTCTCAAGGGCATTCCCAAGGGCGTTAAAGAGGGCGGTGTTTTGGAGCATACGCTTAAATCTATAAACATTAAATGTCTTCCGACGGCGATTCCGGAGAAGATTGAATTTGACGTCAGTCATCTTGAATTAAACAGTTTAATAAGGGTAAAGGATTTAGTTTTGCCTCCCGGCGTTACAACTACAGTCGGTGTTGATGTGACGGTTGCGGGAGTGCATCTGCCGAAGGTAGAAGAAGTTGCTCCGACACCGGTTGAGGGCGCTCCGGCTGAACCTGAGGTGATTACCGCAAAGAAGCCGGTTGAAGAAGATGGTGAAACAGCGGATAAAGCCGCGCCAGGCGCCAAACCGGATGCTAAAGCCGCAGCGCCTAAGGAATCCAAGGAACATAAGAAGTAACCCGTGTTAATTATTATAGGATTAGGTAATCCGGGTAAGAAATATGAATTAACCAGACATAATGTCGGGTTTATGGTCATTGACAATTTGGCAGATGCTGGAGAGTTTCCAGGGTTTCGAATGAGGGAAGAATATCGGGCTTTGGTAAGCAAAGGGACTGTTTCCGGTGATAAGGTGTTGCTGGTAAAGCCCCAGACCTATATGAATAGGTCCGGTCAGGCCGTAGCCGGAATAATGCAGAATCTTTCAGAGCCGATAAGTGACTTATTGGTAATATCGGATGATTATAGCCTTCCGTTTGGGGGCATTCGGTTTCGCCGTGATGGTTCTAGCGGAGGTCATAAGGGATTACAATCAATTATTGAACAATTGGGTAATAATAAGTTCCATCGGCTTCGTATCGGTATTGGCTTATCGGAAAGAGTTGATTCGGCGGAGTTTGTATTAGAAAGATTTACTAAGGCAGAAGAGAAAGAGATGAAGCTTATTATTCCTCAAGCTGTTGACGCAATAGTATTTTATATGCAAAATGGCATTGAGAAGAGTATGAACAGGTATAATTAACCCCAACCCGTACGGTTTGGGATTAGGTTTGGTAACTGGCGCCGAGGGCGCCATAACTGGTTCTAAGGAGATAAATATGCTTAAAACCTACGAGGCAATGTTTCTGGTTGACCCGGCGTCATCTGCCAAAGACGGTAAGATGCCCGAACATATCCATAATATGCTGGATAAGTATAAGGTCAAAATATTAAAGGAAGTAAAATGGGCTGATAAAAACCTGGCTTATAAGATAAAGGGGCATCGCCGCGGGACTTATTACCTTACCTATTTTGAGACCGAGTCGGAGAATATCTCTAAAATCAGGCGTGAATGCGATTTGTCAACTTCTCTTATCAGGTCGTTAATCCTGTTAATAGAGCCGTCAATGAAGGAAAAGGCGCTTAACAGCGTTAAAGAACCGGCGGTGTTGGCTGGAGTTATAACCTCCGAAACCAAGAAATAAAACAAGGAGAAATAGATGGCAAGCTTTAATAAGGTGATTCTGATGGGTAATCTTACTCGCGACCCGGAGTTAAGTTATACGCCACAAGGATCGGCTGTTTGCAAATTAGGGATGGCCGTGAATAATTCGTATCTTACTGCCAGCGGAGAGCGTAAAGAGGACCCGTTATTCATCGATATCGTGGTCTGGAAGAAACAGGCGGAGAATTGCGCTACTTTCTTGAAGAAAGGTAGTTCCGCTCTTATTGAAGGGCGATTGCAAATAGATAAGTGGGAAAAAGATGGGCAAAAACACTCTAAAGCGAAGGTTGTGGCTAGTCGTGTTCAATTTGTCGGCGTCAAACCAAAAGGTGATGGCGGGGGCGGCGAGGAAATGACGTCAAAAGAAGCGTCTCCGGATGAGTCGCCTGATGCTGGAGTTGAAGACGATATTCCTTTTTAGTAGTCTGCGCTTGATGGTCCTGAAAATATTCAGGACTAGAATTAAGCGCTTTTACTGCAATTAGCAGTAAGATAAACTTAAATTATAGAAGGAAATAAAATGAAGATGATAAAGAAAGAGTTTAAAGGGAGGGGTCGAAGAGCCAAGCCGAGTTTTAGGAAGATGGGTAAATGCCGTTTTTGCAAGGATAAAAACCGATTAATAGATTACAAGGACGTGCAAACCCTGCAGAGATTCCATAATCAGCAGGGTAAGATATCAACCCGTAGACGCAATAGTAACTGCATTAAACATCAGCGCAAGGTAGAAAATGCTATCAAGTTGGCCCGTTATATGGCATTGATACCTTATCCGGGAATGAGATAGGAGTAGATAAATGAGCAATGTAATAGAGGTGTTATTAAAGAGAGACATAAAGACTTTGGGGATTCGCGGTGAGGTGGTTAAGGTCAGTAAGGGGTATGCACGCAATTATCTCTTCCCTCAGAAACTGGCACTTTTGCCAACCAAGGAGGGGCTTCTGGAATTGGAAAGAGAAAAAAAGCGTCTGGCTCGTTCCGAGGTTGAAATGGCAAGCAATCTCAAGGAACTGGCATTAAAGATAGAAAACGCTTCTTGCACCATAGAGGTAAAAGCAAACGAGGAGGGGGTTTTGTTTGGCTCGGTTTCGCCCCAGATAATTATTGATGCCCTGGCGAAAGAGAATGTTGTCGGCATTAAAGAGGAGATGATAAAATTGGAAACGCCGATTAAGGAACTGGGTGTTTATCGAATTAAGATAGAGCTTCATCCTGAGATTTCATCTACCTGTCGTTTGTGGGTTGTGGAAGAAGCAGAACCAAAGACTAAATCAGTTGGTAACAATCCTTAACTGCACAAAATGGCGCTTAAGTGCCTCACTTTTAGCGGGGCACACCTGTGGCGGCATGGCGCTTTCAGTTCGCCGTTTTCCCGTTAGGTTTTAGGGTGGGTCGGGCAGGATTATGGCGCTCATAAGGAAGATATGAGTTTATGGCAACGGAGACCACTCAAAGCATCAAAAATACCGCAGCTGGCGACTTCCAATATCCCTATGATTTAAATGCCGAAAGCGCACTTCTTGGTTCTTTGATTCTTGATAATAATCAACTGGGTGATGTCTCTGAGATAATTAAATCAGGTCATTTCTATCATTTGCCTCATAAGTTGATATTTGAGACGATGGTGGAATTATACGACTTAAGGCGCGCTTTTGACGTGGTTATTCTTAAGGATGAGCTTCTTAAAAAAGGTAATCTTGATAAAGCTGGCGGTATTGAGAATATTGTCTCTATTCTGGAATCTGTTCCTACAGCCAGTAATGCAACATTCTATGCCGAGATTATCAGGGAAAAATATATCTTGAGGGAATTGATTACCCTTTCCAATAATATCCTGCAGAGAAGTAGCCGTGGAGAAGTAGAATCAGAGAGATTATTGGAGGAGGCTCAAAAGAATATCTTTGAACTTGCCCAGGAAAAAGATAAATCAGAAGTCATTAGTATTAAACAGATTGTCAAGGATGTCTTTAATCAAATCAGGGATAAAGCCGAAAGGGTTACCGGGTTAACTACTGGATTAACCGGAGTGGATAACCTAACCGGAGGTTTGCATCCTTCACAGCTCATTATCGTAGCCGGACGGCCCGGTAGTGGAAAATCCAGTTTTGCCCTGCGGCTTCTTGATGATATTGCCATAAGAGGAAAAAAACCGGTGGTTCTGTATACCCTTGAGGTTACAGCTGAACAAATAGTTAAAAACCTTCTTTGTTCCACCGCACGGATTAATAGCAATGATTTGAGAGGCGGATTTTTATCAGAAGAAAATCGGCGACATCTTTTAGATGCCTGTGGCGGATTGGAGGATTCACCTATCTTTATTGACGATACGTCGGGGCTATCGGTCTTCGAGTTAAGAAACCGTTCCAGGCGGCTAAAGGGGCAGCATGATATCCAGTTGATTATCGTTGACTATCTACAGTTGATGCGCTGGGAGGATGCTGATAATCGGGAAAGAGAAATCGCTTATATTTCATCCTCGCTTAAAGGGTTGGCTAAAGAACTTGATATACCGGTAGTGGCCATGGCCCAATTAAGCCGCGAGGCAGAAAAACATGAACCCACCAGAAATAAGAAACATCCTCGGCCGCGGCTTTCCGATCTGCGCGAATCGGGCGCCATTGAGCAGGATGCTGACGTAGTTTTACTTCTTTATCGCGATGAAATGTATAATCAGGATGATGAGAATGCTAAAAATAAGTGCGAGATTAATATCGGCAAGCAGAGAAATGGCCCGTCTGGGGAAACCGTATCGGTTGCTTTCCTGAAAGAATTCTACCGTTTTGAAGATCTTACCCAGGAAGATATGTCGATGATGGAAGAAGAAATATAATGATGAGAGTATTTTTAGGCTCGATTCTAATTCTGTGTTTATATGGCGCTGTGCTCTATGCCTCCGATAGTCAGACTTCGTCTGCGGGTGGGCAGAATCTGCCTGAACAGTCCAAAGATACTCCTTTATCCAAGAGTCTTGCTACAGAGAAATCGTCTGAATCTAAGAAGCCGCCGATAATTGATTCCATAGAAATAGTTGGTCTGCAGCAGGTGAACTACCAGACTATATTAAATAAACTGCAGTCCAAAAAAGGCGAGCCGTTTTCTCAGTCAATTTTGGAAGAGGATATTCGGCGGCTTTATGAGAGCAACCTTCTTTTCAAGATTGACTGGAAAGTGGAAGATGTTGTGGCTGGAGAAAAAGTAAAGATTATCCTGATAGTGGAAGAGTCCGTAATGATTTTGGAGGTTAAGTTTGAAGGAGTGGATGAGTTTGCGCTGAGTGCCTTAAGAGGAGTTCTTAAGATTGGTGATAACTCGGCGCTGAACACATTCTTGGTTAAGGCGGATATAAAAACGTTGATTGATAAATACCTGGAAAAAGGGTACTACTTTGTTGATATAAGCTATCGCGTGGATAATGGTATTAAGGGGAAGATTCTCACCTATACGGTTCGCGAGGGACCTAAGGTCAAGATAAGCGATATTATTTTCAAGGGGAATAAATCGTTCCCGGTGATATCATTCGGCGAAAAATTATTATCATTAAAGAAATTGTTTTCTACCCATCCGCCGTACAATCAAATGAAACAGACCTCTGGTGCTTATCAGGAAAAAGAACTTATTATGGATGTGGAACGGCTTAAGAAATTCTACCGTGATGGTGGTTGGCTGGATGTCAACATCTTTATCGAAGATGTGGCTTTTAATGACGAGAAAAATAGGGTTACCATTACTATTCACATTGATGAAGGTGAGCGTTTTAAAGTTGGTAATTTTACCGTTTTGAATAATAAGATTATTTCTGCTTCGGACATCCTTGCTAAGACCAAGGTAAAAGAGGGGGTGGTGTACGAAATGGAAGTTATCCTCAAGGATATTAATTCTATCAAGTCCTTATATGGCAAATTAGGTTATATAGATTGTGATGTGGAGATAAAGACCCATTTCCCAGCTAAACCGGCTATTGTGGATCTGGTATACGAGGTTAAAGAAGGCCAGCCTAGTTATCTGGAGAAGATAAAAATCACAGGTAATGATAAAACCAAGGACAAGGTGATTCGTCGCGAGATGGTTATTGCTCCGGGTGAGTTGATGGACTACAGTTTAATCAGGAAAAGCTTAGACCAGGTTAGCCGGACCCGTTATTTCAAAGATATGGATTTTGATATAGAAGATGGTTCTTTGCCCCAGCATAAAAATATACTGCTTAAGGTAGAAGAGACTACTACCGGAATGATGAATTTCGGCGGCGGCTATAGTTCCAGTTTCGGGTTTAGCGGTATCATACAATATGATCAGATAAATTTTGACTTGGCCAATCCGCCCAAGAGTTTTGGCGGGTTTTTCACCGGCAAGTCATTTGCGGGTGGCGGTCAGCGGCTTCGGCTTACCTGGCAGCCGGGTATTTCAACCTCGCAATACGGTCTTTCTTTCACCGAGCCCTATGTTTTTGATAAACTTCTGGCATTTGATTTTAATATTTCCGGATTCGAACGCGACTGGATTGATTATAGTGAAGACCGTGATAGCATCGATTTTAGCCTTGCTAAGCGTTTCAAGGAGACCTGGCTGATAGGCGCCGGGCCGCGCACTGAACAGATAGATATTAGTAATGTGGATTCGGATGCGCCGCAGTCAATTAAGGATTTAGACGGTAATAATACTCAGCAAAGCGTCACTTATTTTATAGAGAATGATACGCGTAATCGCTGGTATTTTCCCAATGGAGGCTATCGTCTGCGTCTTTCGGAGGAATATGCCGGCGGATTCCTAGGCGGTGATTTTGACTTTACCAAAACCACTCTCACGGTTGATAAATATAATACCTTGCTTGATTTGTCAGATAGTAAGCCAATTGTCCTTAGTATTAATTCCAGGTTAGGCCAAGTCGAGCGCTTTGGCGATACCTCCGTTACGCCTTTCTTTGAGAAATTCTATGGCGGAGGGTTTAAGAGTGCCCGGGGTTTTAGATACCGAACAATTAGCCCAAAGGTGGATGGGGTCCCGGTGGGCGGTAAAATTATGGGGATGGTTAATAGTGAAATGTCTTATCCGCTATATACCGAGGAAATGGCTGGTGCGACGATGGAGATTATGAGGCTCGGCGTTTTTTACGATGCGGCTAATGTGGTTAATTCCTGGAATGAACTTAAATGGGCGACTACCCGGACATCTTTCGGATATGGCTTAAGATTTCAGATAGGAATGATTCCGGTTTCGCTGGATATTGCTTATCCGCTTAAACAACAGCCGGATGACGAGATTCAGCGTGTTCAGATGAATTTAGGATTTGGATTCTAGAAACTTGCAATTATAGTGCGGTTATTATAACATAATTGAGTGAGAACTTTAAAGGAACTCTGTTCCGACAGATATCGGAATAGAATAATAGGTTCTAAAAGGAGATTGCTTATGAAGACTACAGGTGTTATTATTGGGGTTATTATAATCGGTATAATCGGTTGTTATTCAGCCATTACCGCTCAGGATGATGTTACGCCGTTGCCCAGTCCGGCGCCGGATTCCGAACATGCCGTGCCGCCGGATGTGAAGACGCCCCCAACGGACACTAATATTGTGCCTCCGACTGTAGGGCTGAAATCTAATCCGAATATAGCGGCATTCCCGTTCAAGGTCGGCATGGTTAATATTGCCGAGGTTTTTGATAAATATAGCAAGACTAAGGAGTATGAGAAAATACTGCAGAAAGAGAAAGAGCTGGAGGAATTACTTATAAGTAAAATAAAGATGAAGATAAAGAATTTGCAGGATGAAATAGACGTATTAGTGCCTGGTAGTGATAGACATCGTGAGAAAAGCGAGGAGTTGGCCAAGGAGCGGGCTAGCTATGAATATAGAGCCAAGACCTGGAACGAGTATATCAAGAATAAGGTTAATGAGCAGACCCTCAAACTGTATAAGGAGATTCGCGAGACAATAACCAAATATGCCGTTGACAATGTTTATACCTTTATCTTTAAGTCAGACCCGGCTCTTTCAGGAACACCTCAGGGTGATGATGTGACCCAGCAGATCAGTATCCGGACTGTTCTTTATGCCCCTAAGGAAACGGATATCACTGAGGATATTATTAAGATATTGAATAAATAAAAGGAATAGTATAGAGCATGGAAAGTATAAGCATATTAGTTCCTCTATGCTCTATGCTCTATGCTCTATGAGAGCCGAATCATTAGCACGTCTGGTCAACGGAAAGATTATCGCTGGTAAGAGAGATGTTAACATCAGAGGATATGCCACCATTGACTTGGCAAAGTCAGGCGATATTACTTTTCTGGCTAACCCCAAATACCTGCCGTTTCTTAAGGATACTAAAGCGTCAGCCATATTGATGTCCCAGGTTTCAAAAGAAACCCCGTCAGGCGCCGCCGTTATTTTAATTGATAATCCGGACCTGGCATTCAGCCGGGTAGTGGAATACCTCAATCCGCCCCAGAATAATGCCTATAAAGGCATCCATCCTAAATCAGTCGTTGCCCGAGGAGTAAAATTATCTAAAAGCGTTTCAGTCGGCGCATTTACGGTGATTGAAAAGGGCAGTATTATCGGAGAAAAGACCGTTATTTATCCTAATGTCTATATTGGCCATTCGGTTAAGATAGGCAGAAACTGTTTGATTTATCCTAATGTGGTTATCAGAGAAGATACAGTGCTCGGAGACAATGTGATTATTCACAGCGGGACGATCATCGGTTCAGATGGATTCGGCTTTACTCTGGAAAAAGGCAAACGGGTAAAACTGCCTCAGAGAGGCAATGTGGTTATTGAAGATGATGTGGAATTAGGCGCCAACTGTACGGTTGACCGTGCAAGGTTCGGTTCAACTATTATCCGTAAAAATGTCAAGACCGATAACTTGGTTCATATCGCCCATAATGTTGAAGTCGGCGAGAACACACTTATTATTGCCGGCGCAGTAATCGGTGGTTCTGCCAAGATCGGCAAGAATGTGATACTGGCTGGTCACAGCGGGGTTGATGGGCATGTGACTATCGGAGATAATGTTAAGGTTGGCGCTAAATCCGGCGTAGTTAAAGATATTCCCGCCAACACTATGGTCGCCGGCTTTCCGGCTCGGCCCTACCGCGAACACCTTAAAGAACAAGCCATACTCAATAAACTGCCTGAGATTCTTAAGAATCTTAAACGCTGACCGTCGCTGATTTAATTGGTACGCCTTGACTGTGAGTCATTTTCTGATATGCGTCCAATAATTTCTTAAAGTGTTTACCCGGTTTACCGTCACCGACTAATCTCCCGTCAATTTCAATTACCGGAATCAGCTCAGCCCCGGATCCAGTTAGGAAGCATTCCTGTGATGCATATATTTCATGCACTGTAAACGGCATCTCTATTACTTCATAGCCGAGTTCTTTAGCGATATTCATTACCGTATCTCTGGTGATTCCTTCAAGCAAACCTAAATAGGCTGGTGGAGTAAATAATTTCTTGGCATTCTTGATTATAAATATATTATCGGCCGTGGCCTCGCAGACATAACCGGCGTCATTGAGCATCACTCCTTCGTCCGCGCCATATTTTACTGTTTCTATTTTAGCCAGAATATTATTAAGATAATTTAATGATTTTATCTGCGAGTTTATGCAATCAGGACGGTTGCGGCGGGTAGAACAGGTTACCACCTTCAACCCTTTTTCGTATTTATCTTTTGGGTACAGGGATATTTCATCTGCCATAATGACCACCGTTGGTTTGGGGCATTTACGGGGGTCCAGCCCGAAATCGCCCGGTCCCCGGCTGACGACCAGCCTGACATAGATATTATCCATTCCGCTTCTCTGGCAGGTTTCGACTACGGCTTTTTCCATTTCCTCCATACTCATCGGAATATTTATCATCAATGAGATGGCCGAATGGTATAAACGCTCGATATGCTCATGAAGTTTGAAGACCCGGCCGTTATAAACCCGGATGCCTTCAAATATGCCGTCACCATATAAGAACCCGTGGTCGTATGCGGAAATCAGCGCTTCTTCCCTGGTGTTTACGAACTTGCCGTTTAGATAAATGCAACGACCCATATTATTTCTCCTTTTCTTAGAGCATAGCGAGTTGCTGGCTTTTAGGTCCCGACTATCCCGATCCCGACTGTTCGGGACGGGGTTGGCGGGTTTATAATACTATCGTAGTAAATTACTTGCGATGACTAATCGCTGTATTTCCGATGTCCCTTCGTAAATCTCGGTAATTCGGGCGTCGCGGTAGAAACGTTCTACCGGGTAATCTTTAGTGTATCCGTAGCCGCCGTAAATCTGGATGGCCTTATGCGCCGCATAGGTGGCTGCTTCCGAGGCGAATAGTTTGGCCATGGCTGACTGTTGTGAGAATCGTTCTTTGGCATCCTTGAGCGAGGCGGCCCGCATGGTCAGGAGCCGCGCCGCATCTATTTGGGTGGCC